>Ga0209834_10000343_pt1 | contig 28853 bp, 33 predicted proteins | sample Mar14236cmmetaG_FD_184134 | JGI IMG/M metagenome (GOLD analysis project Ga0209834, IMG submission 184134) | Marine hydrothermal vent microbial communities from Guaymas Basin, Gulf of California to study Microbial Dark Matter (Phase II) - Marker... ... | reverse complement strand
ACTCCACGATGAGGGAGCTGTCAATCAGCAATTCCCTCATAGAATTCCCTCTTGAGTTCCTTCCAGGATTTATCGGTCTTCATGATGCCCTTAAGCTTCTTCATGTTTTCGAAGAGCTCGTCCTTGTGAGAGAGATACCATGCCATAGCCTCAACGTCCTTCCTGAAGGTCTCAGCGTACTTCTTGGGCACTTTCACGTGTATGACAAGATCAACGATTTCTTCGGCCATAGTGCTCCCCAGTATTTTTCTGTCACCAGGCCCTTAAAAAAGTTGAGAAATCAGAGCCTCGCCACGTGCACAGAACACGAAATGCACGGATCGTAGGCCCTTACAACCATCTCCGCGAGGAGCTTGAGCCTCTCAGGGTCGTCGTTGTAGTGCTTCTCCGCCATCATCCTCACGTGCTCCTCCATCATGGCGAGGTTGAAGGCGGTCGGGGTTATGATGTCCGCGTAGGCCACCCTTCCATCCTTGACTTCGAGCGCGTAAACGAGGATTCCGCGCGGTGCCTCCGTTGTTGAGACGCCGAAGCCGTCCTTTATCTCGACCTCGTCCCGCGGCCTTATCGGCCACTTCGCCAGAGCTTCGTCTATGAGGTCAATCGCCCTCTCGGTGAAGTAGACGAGCTCAAGGGCCTGGGCGAGGTTGTTGGCGAACGGGTTTGTCGGCCTGAGAAGGTCTTTGTGACTCTCATAGAGCTCCTTCGCCCTTCCGTAGAGCTTGTCGGCGTGGTTGACGACGCGAGATATTGCTCCGACCATGAACGGCTTCCTGTGGTAGTGGGAGTGCTTGGCGAAGCTGTGCTCGACGACAAACTCCTTTATGTGCTCCTTGTAGCCCTCGCTCGGGAACTCGGTTCCGTCGCTGGCGCTTATGTAGTCGCCGTAGATTCCATAGACGTCTCCCCGCGGCTTCACGGCGAGGTGCGTTATCGGCCCCTCGACCTCCCCGTACTGCTCCAGCTTTGAGAACAGCTCAAAGGTGTACTCCGTCTTGGGGAGCGCTTCCCGGAGGCGCCTCTTCATGAGCTCAAGGGTGTTCTTTCCAGGGAGCTTTCCAAAGCCTCCGAGAACCACGTTCTCCTGGTGTATCGCCCTGCTTCCGAGCTCGTCCATCATCCAGCTCCCGAGGTTCTTGAGGTCGAGGGCAATGCCTATCTCCTTCTTGTACTCGTCCACCATCTTCAGTGGGTTGGAGTAGCCGAGGTAGTCCGGCAGGACGAGGAGGTACAGGTGGAGCACGTGGCTCTCTATCATGTCGCCTATGTAGAGGACTTCCCTGAGTGTCTGGATCTCCTCGCGCGGGGCAAATCCCATTGCCTTCTCGGCGGCTTCAACCGCGGTTAGCTTGTGGGCCGCGGAGCAGAAGGAGCATATCCTTGGGTAAACGGCTAAGGCCTCTTCGAGCTTCTTGCCGACCGTTATGGCCTCGAAAAAGCGCGGCCCTTCTATGATGTTCAGCCGGACCTCCTTGACCCCATCGTCTCCAACGACGATTTCAACACCGCCTTTGCCCTCAACGCGGGCTATGTGGTCAACGGTGATTGGAAGGTAGACGTTGCTCATTCTTTCACCTCCTGGAATACCTTATCGACCATCTCTTCGAGCTTCGGGTTGTGGGCGTTGAATATCTTCATACGCTCCAGTATCTCTTCCTTAGTGAGGCCCTTCTCCTTGAACGTCCTCGCGAGGGAGTCAAACCAAGCGACGTCGTAGCCTATCGCACCCCTGCAACCGATGCATGCTATTCCAAAGCCAGGACACCTCGCGTCACAGCCCGCCCTCGTTACCGGCCCAAGGCACGGCTCGCCCTTCTCTATGAGTATGCACGGGTGGCCGTTTATCCTGCACTCGACGCAGACGGGGTAGTCTATGTCCTCGGGCCACGAACCTACGAGGAACGTACCGAGGGCATAGAGGAAGTCCTTCTTCTCAGGCGGGCAGCCGTAGATGCGGTAGTCCACCTTGATGTACTCCTCGACGGGCTTGGCGGGCTTGGGCCTGAACTTGACCGTTGCGTTGCCATAAACTGCCTTCCAGAGCTCTTCGATGGGCTTATCCTTCTCCCAGCTCTGCACGCCGCCGTGGGCTGCACAGGAGCCCACCGCCACGACGATCTTCGCGTTCTCGCGTATCCTCTTGACGAGCTCGACCTCCTCCTCCGTTGAGACGCTCCCCTCGATGAAGGCTATATCCACGGGTTCGTCCTCGTAGGAGTCCCTCTCGACCATGAACCAGCAGACAATCTCAGCGCGCGGAAGGAGCTGGAGTATCTCGTCCATCATGGCAAACTGAAGCTGGCAGCCATAGCATGAGGTGAGAGCGTAAAACCCGATGCGAACTTTTCCGTTCTCCATTTTCACCACCTCAGTCGAGCATCCCTGGTGTTGATACTATGTCGAAGTACGTGAAGACGGGGCCGTCTTTACAGACGTACTTCCAGGACGTGCTTGTTCCCACGTTGCAGTGGCCGCATTTTCCAATTCCACATTTCATCATCCTCTCAAGCGTCACGTAGATGTTCTCCGGTCTGTAGCCGTAGTTGATAAGAGACTCGAAAACATCTTTGTACATCCTCGGGGGACCGCAGACTGCCACCGCCGTGTTCTTGGGGTTTGTATTTGCCTCGACTATGAAGTTCTGGGGCCTTCCTTTTGGTCCCGGCCAGTCGGGGTCTCTGGTGACACTCTGAATTATCTTAACGTTCTCAGCCTCGGCTATGTCTTTCATTGCCTCAAGCTCCTTGTAGAAGAGCAGGTCTTTTCCATAGCGTGCCGTGTTGATGAAGGTTATGTTGCCGTATTTCCACCTGTTGTCCATTGCGTAGAGGAAGACACTCCTGAGGGGTGCAGTTCCAAGGCCCGCCGCTATTAAGAGCAGATCCATGCCTTTCCACTCGTCAACGGGGAAGCCGTTCCCGTATGGGCCCCTCACGAGTACTGTGTCACCTGGCTTGAGTCTGTGGACTGCGGTGGTTACCCTTCCAGCTTTTCTAATACAGAGCTCGAAGAAACCCTGTCTCATTGGTGAGGAACACACGCTGATAGGCACCTCTCCTATCCCGGGTATCGTGAGCTGGACGAACTGACCCGGCCTGAACGTCCAGTTCTCGGCAATGGTTGGGTCTTCAAACCTGAACAGGAACAGCTTTTCCAAATCTGTGAGCTGGTATACCCTGAGAACCCTGACCTTTTCCAGGGCGTAGGGGTTCTCTTCCGCAAAAGTATTGCCCGGAGAAATGAACCGCGGGACGGTCATTGTCCATCACCCCCAATAGAATCGCCATATGCAAATCCTTTCTTCGGAATCTCCTCAGAGATTTTTGGCGGGCACGAGCTCTCTTCAATGCCCAAAATGGTTCTTAGGTTCTGCACAAAGCTTATTCCTGCGGGACAGAAGTAGGTGCATCTGCCGCACCCAACACAGTAGCTGAGACCAAGCTGTTCAACGTATGAGTTTTTACACATATACCTGTTCATGAACCTGGACTTCTTTGTCGGCCTGAAATTGTGTCCTCCTGCCACCATTCCGTGCCTGACCAGCTGACATGAGTCCCATCTCCTGACCCTGGCTCCTGTGTCCCCGTCTATGTTTGGGACATCCTGGACGTCAAAGCACCTGCAGGTCGGGCATGTCGTGTTGCAGTTGCCACAGGCCAGACAGAGTTCGCTCTGCTCGTCCCATATCGGGTGTTCGGTCTCAAGCTCAAGCAGGTACCTCAAGTTCGCCCAGTCCTCGTGGTACTTGAACATCTGTTGCTTCTTGTTTTCAAAGTCCCTGAAGTTGCACACGTCCTCGGTTGTTACCTCTTCAAAGAGACGTAGGTTCTTGTCAACTATCCTGTGACCGATCGGGGTTCCAACACGGACAAGCCACCCATCGGGAAGTTCGTGCAAGAACAGGTCGAAGCCGTCGTCCGCAAAATCCGTCTCCCTTAAATTGCAGAAGCAGTAGTCATCTGGAGTACAGCTGATGCCGATAATTATGCCCTTCTCGCGCCGGATCTTGTAATATTTGTCGGGAAGTTCATCTAGGTATATGGTGTCCATTACTTTGAGCCCGAAGATGTCACATGCGTGAACCCCAAAAACTACAAACGGCTCGACGTTTTCGATGAGGCCCTTGTACTCCCCCTTTGAAATGCTGAACTCAAACATTTTCTCCCTTGGCAGAAAGAAGAACTTTTTCGGGGGCATTATCGTCCTGTTGTAGCGGAACTCAACATCCCTGACGTCGTCCACTTCGCGGAAGTCGTAGAACTTCTCTGATATCTTAACCGGAGCGTAGAGTCGCCCCCAGTCCTTTAACCGCTCCAAGAACTCATAGGTGTTCTCCTTTGGTAGCTTAACATATCTCAACTCCACCACCCCGTTTTCCCAAGTACCTGAACACTGCCGATTTTATGTGTACATTAAACTCCAATTATAGTCATTCAATTTTGTAAAAAAGCCTTTCTAAACCTTTAGTTTCAAAACCAAAGGTTTAGAAAACCTTTAGTTGCCCAACTAAAGGTTTAGAAAACCCTTAAAAATTTCTTACGTCACTGAACCACAGAATACTAATGGTCACGTGAACATATTTGTACATATCCATCTGCCGGAGGGAAAGATATGCAACTCATCACCTGTCCATACTGTGGAACCGGATGTAGGGCGTATGTAAAGAAAGAGCTGTCTCACCCGTTCATGATAGAGTACGTCACAGATATAAACGTTCCCAATGACCGTGGAAAGCTCTGCCCGAAAGGAAATGCCATGTTCGAGCACATGATCAGCAAGGAGAGGCTAAAAGTCCCGTTGAAGGCCGTTGAAGAGGGAAAATTCGTAAAGATAAGCTGGAAAGACGCAATAAGTGAAATCGCTTCGTTTATCAGGAGCTACATGAAAGACGACCCCAATAAGCTCATGTTCATTGCTGGGGGCAAGGTGAGCAACGAGTCGGCGTATCTTTTCCAGAAACTTGCGAGGAACATTGGGACAAACAACGTTGACAACACCAGCCATTTCTGCCATGGTGTATCCGTGAAGGCAATACTGGACTCAAACTTCGAAAGAAACTGGGCAACGTATGACGATATTGAAGACAGCAACCTGGTAATTATATGGGGTGCTAACCCTGCGGAGACGTTCCCTCTGATTTTCCGCAGGGTTCTAAAGGCTAAGAACAAAGGCGCTAAAATCATTGTCATAGACCCGAGAAAGACCAAAACCACAAAATTTGCCAGTGCCCACCTCCGCCCATTCCCGGGCACCGATATTGCGCTAATAAACGCCCTCATCAACCTGCTGATGGGAAGAAGAAACGCAAAGAGTGCCCATCTCACGGCATCTGATCTGGAGATAATAGGTAAATACACACCCGAACACGTGGAAAAAATAACTGGGGTCCCAGCGGCGGAGATTGAAAAAATTGTGAGAGAGATTGTTCTTGCGGAGAACGGTGTTATTTTATGGGGTTCCGGTATCTCCATGCATTCCAACGGGTACGACGTTGTCAGGAGCATCATAACTCTTGCCTCAATGATGGACTTCAAAGTCCTGCCCCTGGCAGGGCAGAACAACTCCCAGGGAGTCATGGACATGGGCGTAGTGCCTGATTTGTTGCCTGGGTATAGGACATACGACGACATAGATATCTTCAAGGAGGCCTGGAAAAACGACGAACTGCCGAGTGAAATGGGGCTTGACATTGCAAGGTCAATTAAGGAGGCCCAAAAATGCAACATTTCAGCGTTTTACATTATGGGTGCCAACGTTGCAGTGAGCTTCCCCGAGGCTGAAAAGGCTCTACGGCGGGCAGAGTTCGTCGTTGCTCAGGACATATTCCCGACCCCGACTACGGAACTTGCGGACATTATCCTTCCCGCGGCGGCGTTCCTTGAGAGCGACGGTTCTACAACAAACGCCGAGAGAAGGATTCAGTGGAGCTCCAGGGTTAAGTGGCCCCCAAGAGACGCCAAGCCCGACTGGGCAATTTTATGTGAGCTGGGGAATGCATTGGGGCTGGAAGGGTTCGGTTTCTACTTCCCGGAGGAGATTCTCCGCGAAATAAGCACCCTCGTCCCACAATACGCAAACGCCGGCCCCCGCACTTTGACGAGAACCCCTGAGGGAGTTATGTGGAGCACGGAGCCAAGTTCCCAGCCTACGAAAATGTACACCTCAGACAAGATGCCATCCCTTGACACTCCCGTCATGATTACCGTAAGGTACGTGGGTCAGTTCCAGACCGGAACGATGACCAAGAGGAGCCCCTCACTAAAAGCCCGGTGGCAGGAGTTGCCCATCCTGGTAAGCGAGGAAGATGCCGCGAAGTGGGGAATAAAGGACGGAGATAGGGTCAAGATAGTCTCCGAAAACGGGGAGTACATTGGAACCGTGAAAGTTTCCAAAACGGTCATTCCGGGCACCATCAAGGCCCCCTGGCACGAGGGTGCCAACCGCGTAATGGGATTGAAGATTGATGATGAAACCGGTTTGCCCCAGATGAAGGCATGTTCCTGTACAATTAAGAGGGTGGAGTGATATGGAAAAGAAAGTCTTTATCGACTTTAGGAACTGCATAGGGTGCAGGTCCTGCGAGATTGCCTGCGCCAGGGAGCACCACGGGAAGGCCAACATCACGCTCATCGAGACATCAGAGCTGCTCATGATGTCCTTCAACTGCAGACACTGTGAAAATGCCCCGTGCATGCTGGTCTGTCCCGCCAGGGCGCTCTATAAAGACGAAGATGGGGCAGTGCGTGTCAAGTACCAGGAGTGCATAGGCTGTATGTTCTGTTCTATTGCATGCCCCTTCGGAACGCCGGAGTTCGTCCCCGAGCTGAAAATTATGGTCAAGTGCGACCTCTGCAGTCACCGCAGGGATGAGGGGAAGCTCCCCGCATGTGTGACGACCTGCCCGACGGACGCCCTGATTTTCGCCAGTGAGGAGGAGATACTCCAGATAAAGGTCAGACAGAACCTTGCCAAGGTTGAGGAGCTCGCCAAGAAGGTTGAAAAGATAATGGGGGGAACCACATGATATTTGAGCTCATCGCGCTTTCAATAGTCCTCGCGTATGCTGGTGCAGTGTGCTTCGCTCTGGATGACAAAAAGGCGGACGCTCTAATGCTGCCCCTCCTGTGGGCCTCGACGGCCCTCCAGGTAATTGCGGGTATCCTGTTTTACTCATCCCCCTCAGCCGTTCATGTGAAGTTGCTGGTATCGGACAGCCTTGGGGAGATATATGGCTTCATAATTGACTCGACGAGCGTGTTCACGGCACTGGTGGTTTCCTCTGCGGGTGCAATATTCCTGACCTACGCGGTCAGATATATGGACGATAGAAACATCGGGCACCCTCACAGGGGCCAGAAAGGAAGGTTCTACGGGTGGATGATGATATTCCTCGGCTCAACGCTCACGTTCATATACTCCTCCACGATACTGCAGATGCTGATATTCTTTGAGCTCATGAGCCTGGCGTGCTGGGGTGTCGTGGGCTTCTATGGAAGCAAGAAATCGGAGAGGTCTGCCCTCAAGGCCCTCCTAATACCGAACTTCGGTGCAGTGGTCGGCTTCTACACCGCCGTGGCCTTCGGGTTCAAGTACGGCGACCTCAGCCTGAAGTTCCTTGGCAGCCTTCCGGGTAACGAGAAGATGATTCTGTTCATATGCCTCATGATCGCGGCCTTTACAAAGAGCGCCCAGTTCCCGTTCTACTCGTGGATTCCTGACGCTATGGTTGCACCAACGCCCGCGTCAGCTTTCCTGCACGGAGCGGCGATGGTCGAGATGGGTGTCTACCTTCTGGTAAGGGTCGTCCAGTTCATGAACCCGCCCAGAGAGGCGTTCTACCCGATGGCGGCAATTCTGTCCCTGACGCTGGTGATAGCAATCCTCGCGTATCCCAAGCAGACCGATGCCAAGAGGCTGCTCGCCTACTCAACAATAGCTGAGTGTGCCATAATGTATGCGGGTGTCGCGGCCGCTGTCTTCGGCCACCCGGTTGGGATTAAAATCGCGCTGTTCCAGCTCATGAACCACGCTTACCTGAAGGGTCTCGCGTTCCTCACCGCGGGAGCGTTCACGTACTATTACGGCACCCTGGACATGACGAAGATAAGGGGCCTCAAGGAGACCCCGATACTTGCATACGGCTGGGCCATAGGGCTCCTCGGGCTCGCGGGACTGCCGCCGTTCGGCATTTTCTTCAGCAAGCTCTACCTCTTCCTCAACGCCGGCCCGCTGTACGGCTCCCCGCTCGGGGCCCTGTTGCTGGCTCTGATCCTGGTGGACTCCGTCGTACTGCTGGCGGTCGGGCTGAAGAGCATCAACATGATGGTGTTCAGCGATGGAGAAGGAAAGAAAGTTGACGGCATCGTAAAGGGTGCACTGGTCGGGCTAATACTTCTCTCCCTGATTTCGGCATACATCGGGTACTTCGCCCTGGGGGTGATGTGAATGCTGTTCGCAGTCCTCTTCACCATCGCGAGCATAATCGGACTGATAAAGCGAGAACAGGTCAAGGTCGTTGGGTTACTGTCCGCTCTGGCTTCATTAGCTCTAATAGTCGAGGCGTTTAACGGCATCAGTGCCACGTACTCCATCTTCGGGCTGGAGTTCGCATTCATGACCGACACCCTGTCGAGGTTCTTCTGCATACTCGTGGGAATCTCGGGCCTCGCGGTCTCAATCTACACCACGGAGTATATGGAGCCGAGGCACCTGAACCTCGCCGCTTACCCGGCTTTCATACTCTCAATGGCGCTCATAGTGCTCAGCAGGGACTTCCTCGGGTTCATAATATTCTGGGAGCTCATGACAATAGCCTCCTACGTGCTGATAGTCACGTACTACGACAGCCCCGAGACCAAGAGGGCAAGCCTCATCTACCTCGTTGCAATGCACGCCTTCAACACGGCACCGCTCCTCCTCGCGATAGGTGCCATCTACAGCAATTTCGGAACCCTCAGCTTCTCCGCCCTGCAGGGGGCCTACGTGCCGACCTGGGTACTCTGGGCGTTCCTCATCGGCTTCATGTCAAAGGCGGGCATATTCCCCATACACTTCTGGCTCCCGGAGGCACACCCGGTTGCCCCGAGCAACGTGTCCGCGCTCCTGAGCGGTACGATGCTGAAGATGGCCATCTATGGCATGATCAGGGTAGTCGAGCTTTTCCCTGGAAGCGAGGCAATCGCCAGGACGATGGTCGTGCTTGCAATACTCACGATAGCAGTTGGAGCGATACTGGCCCTTGTCCAGAAGGACATAAAGAGGCTCATGGCCTATTCGAGTGTGGACAACATGGGCTACCTGTTCCTGGCGCTCGGAGCCTACATAATGCTGGACGGAACCCTCAAGAAAATCGCGTTCCTTGCCCTACTGCTCCACACCTTCAACCACCTCGTCTTTAAGAACCTGCTCTTCATGCTTTCGGGCAACGTGCTCCACGCAACGGGCAGGAAAGACCTCGAACTGAGGGGCCTTGGAGGGAAAATGCCCTTCACCGCGGCGATGATGGTCGTGGGAATCCTCTCTGTGTCCGCGGTCCCGCCGTTAAACGGCTTCATAAGCAAGTGGCTGATCTACCAGGCAACGTTCCTGTCGAAGGACCCCCTGCTGGTCGGGGGAGGAGTGGTAAGCCTGTTTGCGAGCGCGTTAACCCTGGCTGCCTACATCAAGATATACCGCATCTTTAGGGGAGAACCCAACGTTGAGGCCCACGAGGCGGCCCCGCTCATGCTCGCGGGAGAGGCCATCCTGGCGTTCCTGTGTGTGGTCGCTGGAATATTCCCCGGCGTGATAGCCGGGCTGGTGGAGGTTAACGTCGGAAACCCGTGGCTGATTTCGCTCGGCGGGGCGAGCTTCAACGCACTGCTCTTTGCAGGGGTGTTGTTCTCAATCATAATCGCAGCGGCAATAGCCCTGCCCACAAAGAAGAACATGGACTCCCCATGGACCACGGGCGAGCCCGTTGAGGAGTTTGAGCAGAGGCCCGAGCACATGTTCGCCCCAGTCGCAAAAGTGGGGGATAGGCTCGGCTTTGTTGGCAGGAAGATCGAAGAAAAGCTCTCGGCCTTCGAAAGGTGGTACTCCTCCAGGGACATGGGCTACCTCGACGAGATGGTGTTCATGCCAGTAATACGGCTGATGGCAGGAACTTCCTACGTGATAAGGGAGCTGTCCAAGAACCTGAACGCCCTGCTTGCGGTGACGTTCCTGATCCTGTTCACGATAATCCTGACTATGGCCGTACTGGTGGGGGTGATCTGATATGGAACTCATCGGAGCAATCATCGCACCATTTTTACCTCCATTATTAGATGGAATTGCGAGGAAAGTGAGGGCCATGATACAAAACAGGGTAGGGCCCTCAATCTTCCAGACGTGGTACGACATAATTACGCTCCTTTCAATGGAGTCAATACTTCCAACTGCATCGCTCGCGTTTAGGCTCGCCCCCTACGTTGCACTCGCGAGTGCCATCTGCATGGCCCTCATGCTGCCCTACGGGTCAGACGCGATAATAAACTTCGGGGGAGACCTGATAGCGTTCATATACGTCTTCACCCTGTTTTCCGCGGCTTTGGTGTTTGGAGCCCTGAGTGTGGACAACTCGTACTCCCACGCGGGAGCTAACAGAGAGCTAACGCTCTCGCTGGTGTTCAAGCCGCTCTTCGCGATTACGATAGGCATATTCGCCCTCAAGACCGGCTCGCTGAGCATAACTGAGATCGCCCGCTCAATTTCCCCGAGCCTCTCAATCATCGGAGCCTACCTGCTGCTCCTCTACGTTACCTACGTGGAGTCGGGGTTCATACCCTACGACATTGCCGAGGCGGAGACGGAAATCCTGGAAGGTCCCCTCACAGAGTACAGCGGCAGGCTTCTCGGCCTGTTCAAGTGGGCACTCCAGATAAAGAGGTTCGCAATGATATGGCTGTTCGCGTCCTTCGTGGCCCTCCCGGTGGCGGAAGGGGCCATCGCCTTCGTCCTCCAGCTGCTGGTATTTCTGCTCACATACCTCCTGATGGTGACCTACGAGTCCCTGAACGCCCGCTACAGGCTCGACCAGGCGACGAGACAGGGAATGAAGGGTATTGTTATCGGAGTTGTACTTATGATAATCGCATGGCTGGGATGGTGAGACTATGATAAGGGAGTTTGAAGAAAAATTTGGCTCAACGCTTGAGAAAAAGGTCATCGCAAAGAACAAAGTCCTGTACACGCTGATGGTGAGAAGAGAGGACTTCCCCGACATAATCAACTACATCCTCAGCAGGCCAAATACGAGGCTCTTCACAATGGTTGGAATGGACGAGAGGAACACTGAGGAGTCCTTCAGCGTGACCTACTGGTTCCTTGACTGGAAGGATCAGGAAGTCATCGGAGTAAGGCTCTACGTTCCGGAAGATGAGCCCTACTTCCCCAGCGTGGGGGCTTTCCACAAGGGGGCGATATGGTTTGAGAGGGAAGTCCAGGACCTGCTGGGCCTTAGGGCGGAGGGACTTCCAGACCCGAGGAGGCTTATACTCCCGGACGACTGGCCCGAGGGAGTTTACCCGCTGAGGGAAGACTTCCAGTACTGCCACTCCCCCGCCGGAACGAGGAGCTACCCCTACAAGGAGCCACCTGGGGATTCCACGGTGCACCCGATGGGGCCGTACCACGTCGCGCTGGACGAGCCGGCGCACTTCAGGCTCTTTGTGAGGGGCGAGGAAATCGTTGACGTGGACTACCGCGGCTTCTACTCCCACAGGGGCATAGAAAAGCTCGCAAGGGGAAGGCTGAACTACAACCAGATAGTATTCATCGCGGAGAGGATATGCGGTATATGTGGATTCGCTCACTCCGTAGCGTACGCCCAGGCCATCGAGGAGGCGGCTGGAATTGAAGTGCCGGACAGGGCGAGGTACATCAGGACGATACTCCTTGAGATTGAGAGACTGCACTCCCACCTCCTCTGGCTGGGCGTCGCGGCCCACCTGACTGGCTTTGACACCGCCTTTATGCGCTCGTGGGAGATTAGGGAGCAGGTCATGGAGCTCGCCGAGAGGCTCACCGGCAACAGGAAAACGTACGGCCTTGTTCTCGTTGGTGGAGTCCGAAGAGACCTCCTGGACTACAGAAAGTCCCTGATTCTTGAGACTCTCAAGAACCTGAGGAGAGAGTTCGACGAGCTCGTTGACATGCTCGTATCAACGAAGAGCTTCGTAAAGAGGTGCGAGGGCGTCGGTGTGCTCTCAAAAGAAAAGGCCAGGGAGTGGGACACCGCTGGTCCCCTCGCAAGGGCCTCTGGAATTGACTACGACACAAGAACAGGCCTCCCATATGCGGCATACGATGAGCTGAGCTTCGACGTCCCCGTCTATAAGGAGGGAGACGTCCTGGCAAGGGCCCTCGTGAGGATTGACGAAGTGAGGGAGAGCATCTCCCTGCTGGAGCAGGCGGTTGACGCGATTCCCGGCGGGCCGGTGATGGCCGAGTTCAACGAAGTCCCAAGCTGGAGGGAGGGTATATCAGCCGTTGAAGCTCCGAGGGGAGAGAACACCCACTACGTGATGACCGGAGAGGTCAACAGAATCTACAGGTGGAGGGTGAAGGCGCCGACGTACAACAACCTCCAGGCGGTTCCGGACATGCTCAGGGGCTACACAATAGCAGATGCTCCGCTGATAGTGGCCTCGATAGACCCCTGCTACTCGTGTACGGAGAGGGTTCAGGTTGTTGACGTGGAGTCAGGAAAAACGAAGGTAATCTCACTGGGCGGAGGGATAGGAACATGCCCGTAACAAAATACTACCCCTTCGAGCCCGAACAGGCACCCCCCGAATACAGGGGAATCCCAGAGATAGACCCTCGCCTGTGTGTGGGGTGCGGCGCATGTGTGAACGCCTGTCCCCCCGACGCGCTGATCAAAATAGATGACTACGAAAACGGGATGAGGAAGATAGTGCTGGACATCGGCAGGTGTATAAGGTGTGCGAGGTGTGAGGAGGTCTGCCCGACCGGGGCCATAAAGCTAACGCAGGACTTCGAAGCGGCGAGCGATGACAGGGCCGCCCACGTGGAGGTAGTGGAGCTGAGGCTTGCGAAGTGCAGGGGCTGTGGAAAGTACACCGATTACACCGAGAGACAGCTCCAGAAAGTCCTCTCCCTGATACCCCCCGGTATCGTTGAGTTCGACAGGGTGAGAGAGAAGCTCCCCCTCTGCCGGGAGTGTAAGAGGCTCCTGACCGTTGTGAACGCCACAAAGTTCGAGGAGGAGATGAGAGAATGAAACTCAGATCCGTATGGGTCTTTCACCTTAACACCGGAGCGTGCAACGGGTGCGACATAGAGATACTTGACGTCCTTACCCCTTACTATGATGTTGAAAGGCTGGGTGTCAAGCTCGTCTCAACTCCCAGACACGCTCACGCCTTACTGGTCACCGGGCCCCTAACGAGGCAGTCCTACTACGCCGCCAAGAGGGCTTACGAAGCAATGCCCCCCAAGCCAAGGATAGTCGTCGCCATAGGCACGTGCGCCTGCAGTGGTGGAATATTCTACGACAGCTATGCCATCAGGCGGGAGTCTGAAAGGCTTACACTGGAGTACCCGAGGGCAGGAGGAACTTCTGAGTTCCTGCCCGTGGACATGTATATCCCGGGATGCCCGCCAAGGCCGGAGGAGATACTCTACGGGCTTGCACTGCTGCTCGGGCTCGCGGAAAAGAAGCTGTCCCCGCGCCACTACGTGGATGAAGAGTTCGTCCTCCCGCGCACCCAGTTCAAGGCATGGGTGGAAGTCCTCCTCAAGGCGAAAATCAGGAAGGAGCTCGGGTACTTCGACGGCTATAAGCTCCTAGAAAGGTTCATGGAGCTCGTGGACATCGCAGAGACCCCCGAAACACTCCATAGGCTTGTAGAAGAAGAAAAGCTCAAAGAAAAGGACAGCCGGATCAGATACGGGCTTGACAGGCTCTATTCATACTACCTAGAGGTGGTGAAAACGTATGAAGATATACTTAGTCAGAAGAGGAGAGTACTTAGAGTTCAAAAATGAGGTCGCACGGGTACTGGATCACTTTGAATCCAACTTTTCGACGGAGGAAGTCGTAGGCGAGGTCAGCGAGAGGAGTGCTGAACTGGTCGAGAAGGGGGTCACCGACCTGAACGCCTACCCTGGGGAGGATAGAGAGACAATAGCCAGACTGCTCCCCGAGATAGAAAAGGGCCTTATAGCCGTGAGGAGGGTTTAAAATGATTGAAACGGCAATTTACGTACTGTTTGCGATATACGGACTCTCCGGAGTGCTCTACTTTATCAGGCTAATCAAGGGGCCGACCATAGTGGACTCAATCCTCGCCGCGGACTGTGTGTCCCTGGATGTTGCACTAATAGCGCTACTGCTGTCCATTTACTACAAAAACTCATTCCTGGCGGTCGGAGCGCTGTTCCTGGTGCTCTGGGCGTTCATCTTGGACGTGTTTGCGGCCAAATACCTCACGAGAGGGGAGGTGGGAACTTGATACTCACGGTCATCGGGCTCATACTCCTCGCCATAGGCGCAGTCTGCGACCTCCTCGGTGCGATAGGGATTCACAGGTTCAACACGTTCTACCTTAGACTCCACGCCGCGACCGTGGGCACCGTTGGAGGAAAATTCTACCCGCTCCTCGGAGTGGCGTTTATAGCGGCAGAGCAGGGCCTGTGGCCCGTGGTCGGAATCTCGGTACTTGCGGCGCTCCTCGTCCTGGTCACGACCCCCGTAGGGAGCCATGCACTCGCATACGCCGCGAGCAAAGCCAGGATAGTGGAGATGGAGCTTGACGAGTTCAGGGGGGAGGAAGATGTTTGAGCTGGCGGCGGTTTTCCTCCTGTGCGCAGTGGCCCTCAGCTACCTCATAGTCACCGAGACAGACCTGCTGAAGGCAGTCGCATATTCTGGCGTCTTCGGGGGACTCATACTGCTGACGCTGTACGTTCTGATGGCCCCCGACGTAATCCTCGCGTACGTTGCGATATCCGTGGGACTTTCCACCGGCCTTATGGTGTTCGTGGTAAGCAAAACGACGAGGCATGAGGTGGTCTAAAGTGAAGAAATTGATCACCCTCTCCATCATACTGCTAGCAGTCCTTGCAGGAGCGTACTACTTATCTTCATACCTCGCCCCAAGGGCCGAACTGAATGCACTGGGCGAGTTCTACCTTAGGAACAGCTACTTCGGGGAGCATTCCGCCGGTTCACCGGAAGTTGTAACCGCAATCCTATGGGACTACAGAGGGCTTGATACGTACTTTGAGACCGCGGTCCTGTTCATGGCAATAATCAGTGCAGTCTCGATCTTCAGGAACATACCCAGCGTAAGCTTCCACCCGCGCGGTTTCACCAACATCACCAAAACGGGCGTGAAGATAGTCGGCCTGATCACGTTCGTAGCGGCCGCCACAACCGCGTTCCACGGCCACATAACACCTGGAGGTGGCTTCCAGGGAGGTTCAATGCTCGCAGTGGTGCCGTTACTCGTGATAGTCGGGTTCTCAAAGAAGGCCCTTGAGAAGGCCGGACTCAACAAAGAGAGGGCCCTCGTTATAAGAACGATAGGCCTCCTCACAATAGCCCTCGCTGCATTCTACCCCCTCCTCGCGGGAGGCCGCTTCATGCAGAACCTGTCGATATACCCGAAGGAGCTCTATGGAATGCTGGTCAGCGGAAGCCTGTCCCTCTTCAACATGGCAGAGTTCCTGGCGGTTGGAGCAGGATTCACGATAATATTCCTGCTTCTTTCAAACCCTGAAGGGGGGAGCGAAGCATGACGTTTGCACTCGCGTTGATAGTGAGCAGCATAGCCGCGATCATCATAATCTCCCTGTACGGCATAGCGGTGAGACCGAACCTCGTGAAGAAGATAATCTGCCTGGGTATATTCTCCGACATAATCAACGTGGCTGTCATACTGCTGGGATACCGCGCCGTTAAGAACCCTCTCCCGCCGGTGCTCACGGACTATTCACAGAAGGGTGTTGAGGAGCTCGTTAGGGGAGCCGTTGACCCGCTTCCGCAGGCCCTCACCATTACCGCGATAGTCATCGGGCTTGCAATAACCGTGCTCATGGCCTACGGTGCAATCCACATCCAGAGGAAGTACGGCACTGTGGACGTTAGAAAGCTCGTGAGGTGGGAGGAATGAGGTTCCTACCGGTGACGCTACTTGCGTTCATCCTGTACATAATAATAACGGGTTCAGCCACGCCCTATGACATCATAACGGGAGCAATAACCGCAGTCGTTGCAGGCCTGCTCTTTGGCAGGTATCTAGTGAAAAACCCCCAGAAGGCCCTCAACCCCGCAAGATGGGTGGCCATGGTGGCCTATTTCATCAAGTACATCACGGTAATCGAGCTCAAGGCCCACCTGGACGTCATAAAGCGCATAATCTCCGGCGAGACGAACCCGGGCATCATTAAGGTCCCGATTACTGTAAAGGATGAATATGCCAAGTTCCTGGTCGCCAACTCGATAACAAACACTCCTGGAACCGTAACGGTGTACATGGACGACGAATACGCCTACGTCAACTGGATAGATGTGAAGACGAGAGACCCCGACGAGGCCAGAAGGGAGATTCTGGAGGAGTTCGAAAAACACGCAAAGAGGATTTTTGAGGGGTGATCCAGATGAACGCACTGATACTCCCCACGATTCCAATGGCGTTTGCGTTCGCGCTCCCCGTCTTATCCCAGATACTTAAGGGCAACAGGAGGTTCATTAACGCCTACGCGATAATAGTGACGGGTCTAACGTTCATATTGAGCTTGGACCTCTTTAAGGCGGCGTACTCTTCGGAAAAGCCGCTGATTTACACCTTCGGTGGATGGACGGCTCCCATAGGCATAATCTACGAAGTGGACAAGTTCGGGGCACTGCTCGCCCTTACGACGTCGTTCCTCATGTTCATAATAACGTTCTACTCAATCAGATACCTTGAGCACGAGACCGGTGTCGAGTGGTACTACACCCTCTACCTTGGGCTGGAGGCGGGACTGCTGGGAATCTTCCTCACCGGAGACGCGTTCAACCTCTTCGTAATGCTCGAAGTTACCGCAGTCGCTGCCTACGGACTTGTTATGTTCTACACGGAGGAAGGCTACCCTGCCTACTCCGGTGTCAGGTACGCCATCATAAGCTCCATCGGAACGACCTTCTACTTCCTGGCGCTCGGCGTGCTCTACTACGGCTTCGGCACGGTGAACTTTGCAGACCTTGCGGCGAAGGCAAGGGGTTACCCGTTCCCCATATCTGAGGCCGGAGGCGACCTTCTAGTAGTGTTCGCCCTGGCAATGGCGCTCATAACGTGGGCCTTCACCATAAAGTCGGCAATCATGCCGAACCACTTCTGGCTTCCGGGGGCACACTCCTCAGCGCCGTCCCCGATATCGGCAGTCCTGAGTGGTCTCGTGGTCAACGCGGGCATCTACGGTCTGGCAAGGTTCATCTGGCTGTTCACGGGAGTCTCGGAATTCGAAAACGCTGTGAGAGTCGTCTCGACGGTGCTGATAGGACTGGGTGCGGTATCCGCCCTGCTGGCGTCCCTGGCAATGACCGCACACGATGACGTCAAGAGGATCGTTGCCTACTCCACAATCCTCCACATGGGATACCTTGCTATGGCAGTTGGCCTGAGGACCGAACTCGGAACCAAGGCGATGATATTCCACATGCTCAACCACTCGCTGGGTAAAGCACTCCTCTTCCTTGCGGTGGGTGTGTTCATCCACGAGGCCGGAAGCAGAAAACTGCAGGACCTCGCGGGACTGGGCAAGCAGATGCCCCTCACGACGGTAAGCCTGGCCATAGCGACAGTAGCTCTGGTCGGCCTTCCACCGACCAACGTGTTCTTCAGCAAGCTCGTGCTCTACTACGCCTACCTGGAGAAGAACGTGGCCCTGGTAGTGGTCTTGGTGCTCTCAAGCGTCTTTGCACTGGTAAGCTACATGAAGATGCTCTACTGGCTCTGGATTAAGAAGGCGGAGAACAACATTGCCGCAAAAGAGCCCAAGAGCATGGTTGCAGTGCTGCTGTTGCTCGCCGTGCTGTGCCTCGTAATTGGAATCCTCTCGCCACTGATAATTGAAAAGGTCATCGACCCAGCGACGGCACATGCCTTGGACGTTCAGGGGTACATACAGGCGGCTGCAAACGTCCTGGGAGGGAAGTGAGATGCCCCTGGAACTACTGAAAAAGCACTATGGGGACAACCTGCTTGCAGTTGCGCAGGCAAGGGACACCCTGCTGGTAATACTCAGGGAAGGGGACAAGGTCGAACTGCTGGCCGATGCGGCGGAGAACATCTTCGAACCCCTCGCCGAGAAGGGCTACGATGTAATGCTGTGGCTCTCGGACTCAATCGATACCCTTCACCCGGAAGTGTTTGGGGGCATGGACGACTTTCGTATTTTGTACGACCCCGAGAACTTCCTCTCACGCAACCTTCCGGTGATATTGGAAATGAAAGGTGCCTTTCCAACGGTCAAAAACCTGGACAAGATGCTGATTAAGGAGGTGGTAGAATGAACGGAATGAGATTTGCATTCCTGTGTAGAGAAAAGCCCAACCCCACTGGAAAGAAAGTGGCCATAATAGGTGCCGGACCGGCGGGCCTCAGTGCCGCGGGCTACCTGGTCTGCCACGGCCACGAGGTCCACGTTTATGACAAGCTCCCTGAGCCGGGAGGACTGATGCTCTTCGGAATTCCGGAGTTCAGAATCCCCATCTACCGTGTCAGGGAAGGTTACAAGGAACTCGAGAACGTCTTCGAAGTCAAGTTCTACCCGAACACCAAGGTAAGCTTTGGGGACGAGGAAGAAGAGGGAGATGACTTCGTCAAGAACGTCGTGGACTTCAACGAGCTTGTCCAGAACTACGATGCAGTTTTAATCGCTACCGGAACCTGGAAGTCCTCCATCCCGAGCATAGAGGGCGTCGAGCTCGAAGGAGTTTATCCGGCACTTGGGTACCTGTTCAGGATAAAGAGCGCCAAGCTCGGCCACATGGACTGGGATGAGGTCGTTCCACTGGAAGGGAAGAGAGTAATCGTTATCGGTGCGGGCCACACGGCTGTCGATGCGGCAATGGAGAGCCTGCTCCTCGGCGCTGAAAAGGTCTACATGAGCTACAGGAGAACAATAAAAGAAGCTCCCGCCGGAGCATACGAGATCAACCTCCTCCAGAAGAGGGGTGTTAAGTGGCTTGAGCGGACAGTTCCAGTCCGCATAATCGGAGAGAACGGCAAAGTCAGGGCTATTGAGCTGCAGAAATGTAAACTGAGCGAACCAGACGAAAGCGGAAGGAGGAAGCCCATACCGATTGAAGGCTCGAACTTCCAGATAGACGTTGACTACGTCATCTTCGCCGTGGGCCAGAGGCCGACCCCGCCCAAGGGGGCAGAGATTGCCATCGATAAGAGGGGCACCATAATAGTGGACTCAAGGCACATGACTAGCATAGAGGGAGTTTTTGCCGCGGGTGACGTTGCCACCGGCCCCTCGAAGGTGGGAAGGGCCGTTTTGGACGGCCTCTTGGCGGCTGAAAGCATGCACCACTGGCTTATGGAGGTGAGAAAATGAGGAGGATACTCCACGTTGATTACAGCCTCTGCATTGGGTGTGAGACGTGCCAGGGAGTCTGTGAGTTCCTTCACCACGGAAAACCAAACATCAAAATATACTACACCATGAGCGGTCTCCCAATTCCGATAAACTGCCGCCACTGTGAAAAGGCTCCGTGTATGGAAATATGCCCCGTTGGCGCCATCTCAAGGGACCACGACGGCGCTGTGATAGTGGACCCCCAGAGGTGCATTGGATGTTTCATGTGCCTTGCGGTATGTCCCTTCGGTGTCCCGAGCTTCAACGTGGAAGTTAGGGCCATTACGAAGTGTGACATGTGTGCCGACAGGCGTGAGCTGGGCATGGAGCCTGCCTGTAAGGAGATGTGCCCGGCGGAGGCTATATTCTTCGGAAAGCCGGAGGAAGTCGAGAACAGGGTCAGGAGGAGGACTGCGGAGAAGATAGCAAGGGAGAGGATTTCGTCAGAGTCCTTCGAGAGCTTTGGACAGATGCTTTGATCTCTTTTTATTTCCTGTTTTGCTTTGCTCCTGCGCGCTTTGGCAGCCAAAAAGTCTCCCCTGGCAATACTTTGAGTTCTGTTAGGCCTCTCCTTCCGACATCTTATCCAGCTTCAGGTAAAAGAACAGGACTATCATGAAAATGGTGATGTAGTAGCTCCACTGGAAAGGTATGATGCCGATTATCCCCATGGTGTAGACAACGGTCAGGACGAGCACGATGACCAGCAGAACCCTGTAGAGCGTCTTTCTGTCCATGCTCCCACCGAGAAAAGTTGGAGACGGGCTTTTTAACCCTTGCTCAAAAAGTGAAAATGAAAGGCTCAGTCCTCGGCGGAGGTCGTAGCGTTGCAGGCGAGTGGTTCTAGCCGGTAGTTGAAGACGTCCGGGTGCAGGTACTTCGCTATTTCCTCGAGGCCGTACACTATTCTCGGCCCGGGCCTGGAAACCAGGTTCTCGTCGCTGAGGACATAAACGCGCCCGTTCTTGACGGCATCCACCTCGGAGAGCGGTCCCGAGCAGAGATCCTCTGGGCTTATCCCTGCGTTCGGCGAGAGTATTATAACCTCCGGGTTCCTAGCGATTATCTGCTCCTCGCTCGCGGCCCCCCAGCCAGTGAAGTCGTTGAAGAGGTTTTCACCGCCGGCAAGGGCTATGAGGTCGCTGACAAAGGTTCCCGCCCCCGCGGTCCAGTATCCGTTGTAGTAGCTGAGGATGAAGAGCGTCCTCGGCCTTGGCCGACCCTCCACGGCGGAGGTTACGTAGGAGACCTTGTCCTTCATCTCGGCTATTACAGCCTCTGCGCCTTCTTCCCGGTTGGTTATCTTTCCGAGGAGTTCAAGGGCGTCGTAGATTGAGGTAAGGTTCTTGGGGTCAACCACAACGACGGGGGCTATCTTCTCCAGGCTCTCCAGCACATTCATAGAGAATCCGTCCACCAGAATCAAATCCGGCTGCAGGGAGGCTATCACCTCAAGGTTGGCGTACTTTCCATAGCCGCCGACCCTTGTTATGTTCTCAACCTCTGGCGGGAAATCCGCCCACTGGGTGACACCGACGAGCTTGTCCCCCGCTCCGATGTAGAACAGGCTTTCAGTAATGCTCGGAGCAAGGCTCACTATCCGTTCGGGCTCCTTTTCAATGGTGACCTGCCTGCCGGCGAAGTCCGTGATGGTAATTGGGTAGTGGCGCTCCTCCGTTGCGGTAGTTGTTTCGCTTGGGCTGAGAGTCTGGCTTGAGGTTTCGCTTGAAGTGCTTGTTGGCCCACTTGAACCTACACAGCCTGACACCACGACCGCCCCTATGAGCAGGGCCATGAGCAAAATCGCCCTCTTTTTCATTTCACCCACCTGGATTATTTGTCCATTGGTGGTTGGAGAAGGGGTATATAAACTTGTTGGATATTTTTGCCAGGGTCGGGTGTTGGAAGAATAAGAAGAGCAGAGCCGTCGGCCTGAAAACTCAGTCGCGCCCTTTTCCTATTCGGAATATATCTACCCTCGTGATGATGCCCGTTATCTTGCCTTCCCTGTTATGGACGAGAACGGCGGGGTGCTCTTCCAGGAGGTACCTGACGACCTCCAGGTCCTCGTCCTCGTTTACTATCGGAAACGGCTCCTCCATGACCTCCATAACCTTACGGTCGTAGATGTCCTCGTACTCAAGGCTCTGTCGGACAAGGGTTTTCTCCGTGACTGAGCCAACGACCTTGTTGCCCGCTATGACGGGGATTTGGGAGATGTTGTGCTCATTCATAAGCTTGATTACGTTCTCGACTTTCTCGTAGGGCTTGACAGAGAGAACCGGGGACGACATGACGTCCTTCGCTTTCAGCTGTGCCCTCTTGCATTCCAGCAGGGCCTGGAGGATTCGGTTGAATGTTGAGAGTCGTGGGTCCACCTTGCCGGCTTCCAGCTTGGCGATGTAAGCCTGCGTGACCCCTGCTTTCTCCGCAAGCTCCTCCTGGGTTATCCCAAGCTCCTTGCGAATTCGCCTTATCTCCTGTGGTTCTATCGGTCGGGGAATTATCACCATAAACAACCACCGATCATGTCGGCTTCTCAGAAACTAACTCCAGTCCTCCCGGTTATAAGCCTTCCTCAGAAGGGTATCGAATTGTGGGCCGGGTACAGAGGCCCGCGTTCATTCGCTCGCGCGGGTGGATGCTCCCGGCCCTGTAGGCTCGGCGTGAGCACACTCCGCTCACGGAACCCGATTACCTCGCGGAGGCGGGTTCGTCCGAGCCCATGAGGAGACGATTGTCCCCTCACTGTCGGCAAGATTACCTACGCCTCGGGACTTAAAACCTTGGCGGTTCAGGCGGTGGATATGAGTATGACTCCAAGCACCGCCAGGATGAGGCCCTCCAGTATCCTCCTGTTGGGAGGCTCCTTCAGGAGTAAAATTGCCATGGCGGAGGCCATTATCGGGTTTATGGCCGATACCGGTGCCGCTATCTCGGAGCCAACTGCGTTGACGGAGTAAACGAATGTATACTGGCCTATTAAGAGGCCAGTCACGGCCGCTCCGGAGAGTATTATGGCTTCCCTTTTGGTAATCCGTTTGAGCTCCTTTCCGTATCTCGGGAGGAACACCGAAACACCCAGGGCGGCCAGCATCATCCTTGTTCCCGCCAGTGTTAGCACCTCTATGCTCTGGGTAAGCCAGTCCGTGATGAGTATTGCAAAGCTCCATGAAACGGGCGCGAGGAGGGCGAAGACGAATCCCCTGGGATTTGTATGCTCTTTTTCCTCGGCCCTCCTGACGATGATTATTGCCGCAACAACGAGTATCGCGCCGATGATGACCTGCGGGCTTATATCTCTTCCAAGGAAGAGGGCGGCCCAGAGTATCACCCAAAGGGGATATGTGGACGTTATGGGCACCGTCCTTGAAACGCCCATTAGTTTGAGGGCGTTGAAGTAGAAGTAGTCGCCTATGACGAATCCAAACTGTGCCGAGACGAATGTCGCCAGCAGGAGCTCAGGTGGAAGGGCGAACACCTTAGAAAATGTTCCACTGATGAGAAAGATAACCGCAAACATTACAGAAACCGCATAGAGGCGGAAGATGTTTGCCGCCACTGGGCTTTTGTTTTTCATACCCACCTTTATCAGTATCGTCGAGGACGCCCATGAGAGTGCGGATACAATCGCGGCCAGGACCCCGAGGATTAGCGTGTTCATGTGTGCATCGAATATCTTTCAGCTTAAAAACTTAGCGTTTCGATATGGGACGAATAATTCATACGAACATATCTAAGAACTGGCGTAACGCCCCATGTAGAACACGGCAAGAACAGAGTTAAATACCCGTGGAACAATGGGAGATTGATGATGACCTCGGCAGAACTGACGTCAGGATGATGAAGATCTTGAGTGCTGATTTGCGAACGCAATAAAAAGGAATTAATGGGGGTTAGCGGAGGATTACGTTTAACCTCCGCACTGTGATGGGGATTCCGTACTCCTTGGATACATCCTTTATAACCCTCTGAACAGCCGCCGCTATTTCCTGTTTTATCCTTTCATCGCGGACCCCCGAGAACGAGCCAAAAAGGCCCCCGACGTTTTCCTTCAGGAAGCTGGCCTCTATGTCGATATGGACGGTTGAACCCACGACTTCGTGGTTGAGTTTGAGCCATTTGAACGTGACACGCGGAACGAGCTTGAGTTCTGCGTGAATCCTGTTCTTCAGAGTCTCCATCGCAGGCCCTATGCGGCTCTTCAGCAGATTTTCTTGGCTTTCTTTCTTCTTTTCCTCGGTGATGACAGAGAGCTCGTCCACTCCAGCCTGTTTAAGGAGCTGCTCGACCTCCTTCTCGATGAGTTTCTTCTTGGCGATTATCTCCCTGGCCCTGTCAGAGGTTACGCCGGCAGTGGCTCCAGTAATTGTATTGGGTGTGGTCGCGGGGGCTATAACCTCCACGTCAATGTTGTGGACGGTTATGTAGCGATTCAGGCTTTTTCCGAGCTCCTTAGCGTGCCTCGTGAGAACGTCGTTCACTATCCTCCGGACTTCATCCCTTGAGGTTCCTGTCTCGGCGGCCATGGAGAGGTTTATCTCAAACTCCCTCCTGCCTTTGATATCGAAGTGTGCCTTTTCGACCTTTATCCCCGCGCTCTCGATCTCAGCCACAACTGTCTTTGCGTAGGCGCTGAAGTACGGCCACACGTCCTTCAGAACGGACAGCGAAATTCTCCCATCCTTCGTGACGTTACCGACCTTCTTCTTGTCCCTGTCCTTTATCTCCTGCGGCTTGATTTCCTGACCGTCGATGACTATGCCAACGTCCCTGACTATTGGTTTGACCCCTGCCTCTCTGAAGATAACTGGTGCGTGCTTGCTGACTGCGTGGAGCATCTTCTTCTCTGCCACCCCTATGTCCTTGGTGTCCCCAGTGGAGGAACCGTAGATGTGGACGTTGAGATAGGCAACGCCCTCACCCACCCTGGCATCAAACTCTATCCTGTTTATAGTGAGACCCCTTATTCTCTCGGCCTCCTTGAGGAGGTGCTCGGCGTAGACTTGGAACGCCTTCTCGGGCACGCTCCCGCCGGTCAGATTAATCACGACCGCCGGCTTCTTTTCGGCGGCAGGGGTGGGCTTGGGTTTTTCTGCCTCCACCTCGGGGGGCTGGGGCTCGGGAGCGGTGGGTTGGGCGACATCTGTCGCTGCTTTCTCTTCAGGGGGTTTCTCCATCTCTGCAGGCTCTACCTGGGGCTCCTCGCCGGGGACTTTGAGGAGTTCATCCAGTGGGATTTTTGGGGTCTGAGAATAGGTGTCGATGTTATCCGCCACGGATAGTTTAAGTTCGATTTCATCGAGGGCATAAACGTCAACGACCATCGGTTTGCCGATAGATGATTTCAACGCCCTAATAGCGTCCTCCCCGGAGAGGTTCTGCTTCGTGTCAACCACGAGACACTCCGCCGCGAGCACCTTTGACCTGTCGATGAGGACCGTTATGTAGTGCTTACCCTCCGCGCTCTTGGCGAATATCTTTAGAAAAGCCCCATTGCCCTGGGAAAGCGCCTGGTGAATGAGTTCCCTCAGCTCTCCTGGGGAGGTTACTACCACGTTCTCCGTGAATGGATTCTTGTCTGGCAACTGCATATCCATCACCATTAGCTATATATATCCTTGTATATATCTTCAACCAAAGAAATCAGAGATGAATTCACCGTCTTAGTGTATTGACGTTTATATTTAAACATTATTGTGCAAAAAGGTGGGGAACATGCGGGTGCTGGTACTTGGAGGTGGGGCTATCGGCCGTGCGGTAGCCGAGTCTCTCAAGGGAGAGTTTGAAGTCACAATCATTGAGAAGGATGAACTCCGTGCCAAGGCTCTTGAGGAGAGTGGATTCCAAGTCATCAACGGGGACTTTTCCTACACCGCCACCCTCCTGAAGGCGGGAGTTGACAAAGCCGAGCTCGTTATAATAACCACAATGAACGTTGAGGTAATCCGAAAAACCATCTACGTGATAAGGACCAACAACAAGGACGTCCCGATTGTTACTGTTCTCCCCGACGAGGTTAGCCTGGACGACCTCGCCGCCCAGATAAACGAAGAATACGAGGCAGAGGTTAAGGTTGACTATGCAGTGTCCCCCAGAGATGCCCTCAAGGAGACCCTGATCAGAACGGTCGAGAGAATTGGCGAGCAGAAAAACGCTAACCTCCTGGTCAAGAAGCTAAAGGAACTCAAGAGCATGGGTGACACCCTCCTCATCGTCATGCACGACAACCCCGACCCCGACGCAATAGCCAGTGCGAGCGCCCTGAGTGCCATAGCGCAGACCATTGGCTTTAAGACTCGTATAGTTTACGGCGGTGAGATAACCCACCACGAGAATCGGGCCTTTGTAAACCTCCTTGGTGTCGATATCAGGAGGGTCTCCAAGGGCTCCTACGAGCTGAAGCGCTACCCGTTCATAGCTCTCGTGGACTGTCAGCCAAATGGGAACCTGACGATACTCGATAAGGAGGACTACAACAGAATAAAGATTATAATCGACCACCACCAGATACTCCAGCACCTCCAGGAGCTTATCCCGGAGGACGCTTTCTTGGACATACGTCCCGAGGTTCACTCCTCCGCCGCGATCCTCTCGGAGTACCTTAGGATGCTCAATATATCTCCCTCCCCGCTCATGGCCACTGCCCTTTTCTACGGCATCTATGTGGACACCAAAAAGTTCTCCAAGCTGAGCCACATCGACCTCAAGGCCATCGAGTTCCTGGCCGGCAAGGTGGACTACGAGCTCCTCGACAAGATAGAGCACCCTGACATAAGCACCGAGACGGCCGAGATACTAGCGAAGGCAATAATGAACAGGCGCATCTACAAAAACATCGTCATTAGCAACGTGGGATTCATCACCAACCGCGACGCCATAGCCGAATCCGCGGACTTTCTCCTGAGGCTCGAAGGAATAACCACCGTCCTCGTCTTCGGCATAGTGGACGACAGAATAGAGATCTCCGCCAGAACCCGCGACGTTAGGGTGAACATCGGAGCCGTCCTGAGGGAGGCCTTCGGCGACATCGGCAGCGGTGGTGGCCATTCCCAGTCCGGCGGCGCCAGAATTCCCTTGGGAATCTTCAAGCTCGCCAAGGACAAGGGTTCACTCCTGAAACTGGCAGAAGAGGCAATAACAGAAAAGTTCTTAGAGGCGTTAAAAGTCAAAGAGAGCTGATCATTCTTCTTTTGCCTTTACAAGTACTATGTCGCCTATCGCCGTAACCCTATCGTAGGGGATACCAACCTTTTCTCCGGGCAGTCCAAGCGCAAGAACCTTTCCCTGGCCCCTGTCGATCTCGATTAGAACCTCATCGACGTAGCCGACGTAGTAGCCCTTGGTGTTGTATATCTGCTTTCCGTAGAGCTTTGAGAGGCGCATCACCATTTTAATCACCGGGGTAGGTTGTTTATGGACGTATTTAAACGTTACCTCAGGGGATGCTTCTGGCCATCTCAACGGCCCACCTTACGACTACCGCGAAGGCGCCACTGCGGCCCCATGATTCCAACAGCGGACAGACTTAGATGGTTTATGATTTCACGACCTTTATCGTTATCCTTGAGCCGTCCTGAAGGTTCAGCTTCTCCCTGAGGCAGACTGGGGCCACTATTTCCGCTATCTTTGGCGGGTGAATTGTCCTGGAGGGGATGACTATTGCGCCATCAACGTCCCCAATCTTGATCCTGTATGCTTTGACGTCACCGAATGTTCTTCCCTCTTTTACGAATCCTGGAAGGACGACCGGCCTGACGCCGCAGAGGGCATCGAACACGGTTCTTGGAAAGAGAACACGGACGTTCAGCGTTCCGGGGTACGGTTTAAAGCCAAGGTATTCCTCGATCAAGTGGGAGTACTGCTTTACGTAATATGCTCCCTCCCCCAATCCGGAGATGACCTCTCCGATTATGACACCGTTGTAAAGGACGCCTGATATGGTCTCACAGAGTTCTTCCAGAAATGTCAGCCCCTTGGGGCTTATCCCGACGTGGGTTTTCTTTCCCTTGACGGACTTCTCTATGAACCCCTCCGCCTCCATATCCTCGAGGAGCCTCAGGACGGACTGGGGGGAAATTCCTAGCTCCTCACCGAGGTCTCTCAGTGTCACTTTGACCTTTTCCCCTATCGCTCCTTTCTTTGCGAGAAGGATGAGCAGTTTAATCCTTTTCATAGGCGTCCCTCTTAGATAGTCTGTCAGCGAGCCTGAGCGGCTTGGGGTAGCCCCCTTCAAGCAACGGCTCTGCGATTTTCACCGCCGACTCCAAGTCGATTAAGTGGCCGACGCTTACATAAGCTTTTCCCACCCGCCTGAACGAGCCCTCCGGCGCACCCCTTAGTGGCCGTTTGGCGACGCCTATTGTTGGCCGCCCGACCAGCAGGCCTATGTGGGAAGCCAGCCCGTAGCCGCGCGGGTGCGCCCTCCCGTGCCCCTCTACCAGGAGAACATCGAACTCCTCACCGCGGAGCACCCTGAGAACCGGGCGCGTTTCCCTCAGGAAGAAATAGGTGGGGATGTACGGGAACGTGACATCGGTCACGACCGTTTTTGATCTCAACAATTTGCAGTCTGGAAAGGTGCAGATAACCAGGGCCGTCTTTGTCAGATTTTCCCGGTACGATACGTCCACTGCGGCAACGGTCTGTACACTGTTTGGATCAACGGGTTTCTCCACGATCCTCCCAGCGAGCTTCAACTGGACCACAGCAATCCTCTCAAGTTTTTCCTGCAATTCGGCGGCCACATAATCACCGAAGGTAATTGTCTCACTTATTGTCACACATTCCGGTTTTCCTGGTTCTCCAGCGCCGCGGCCGTGAGGTCCAGTTTTATTTCCAGGCTCTTGCTCAGCTTTGCCCTCACAAGGTCCTCAAGGGTCCTTTCGAGGATGTTCCTTGCCTGGTCCTGCTTCCCCCTTATGTTCACGAGGCCCTTTGGATACTCCAGCGTCATAAGCTCCTCGTAGGTCTTTTCCATGACGCGGTAGGTTTTCTCGGCCTCTTCGATATTTCCGTCAAGGAGGAGCAGAAGGAAGTGTCTCCTGAGCTCGCCGATGAAGTCCCCGATACCGAGGGCGTAGTCGGCGTGGGGGATGGAAAGCTCTTCTGGTGAGGGGTAGTCTCCGCCGGTTATGTACGCGAAGAACAGGCTCGCCTCGGCGAACTCCTGGTGGGCACTCTGGACGTAGCCGGTGTGATAGAGGTCGGGGTGATTTTCCAGCTTCTTCCTCAGC
>Ga0209834_10000342_pt1 | contig 28872 bp, 26 predicted proteins | sample Mar14236cmmetaG_FD_184134 | JGI IMG/M metagenome (GOLD analysis project Ga0209834, IMG submission 184134) | Marine hydrothermal vent microbial communities from Guaymas Basin, Gulf of California to study Microbial Dark Matter (Phase II) - Marker... ... | reverse complement strand
GTGTACCTGAAGAATAAATCCATATTTGGAATTGTAGCTACCGGGACGCTCACCAATGGCCGCATTCATTCTGCCATGAATCCCGATGACGGCTATGTTTTTACGGATACAACTGATGCCCGCTGGAATTCACGCATTAATTCCAGGCCTGACAGTCTGACAGGGTGGTATAAATACAATTCCACGGGCAATGATAAAGGGGTAGTGGAAGTGGATCTTCATGTGGGGTATTACAGAAAGCCCGGTTCGGCAGACGATTCGACCCGGCTGATTGGAAAAGCAATGTTCAAAACTCCGCCGGAAGCAGTAACGAAATGGACCCGCTTTGCTGTACCTTTTGAATACTTTAATGACAAGACCCCGGAATATTATCTCTTTATACTTAATTCAGGAGACGGGAAAGCGGCTGTAGCCGGCAGTGAAATATGGTTGGACGACATTTCTTTTGTCTATAATGACTTGCCGGCACTAAAGAAACCTCTCGGTAAGGAGACATTGAAAGTTTATACGTCTTTTGGAAACATTTATATCCGAATGGTTTCGGACATCAGTAACGAATATCAGGTAATTGTTACCGATGTTCTGGGCCGAAGGATCTTCCGGGGAAAGGTCTCTTTCGGCGAAGATCTAATATTGAATCCGGGTCAAAAAGGCATTTATATTGTACATGTATATAACGAGAAAGAAACGTATTCCCGAAAGGTGACGGCAGGGTAGGGTGATAATTTTATAAGATTTTGAGAAAATATAAGATAATTAGTTGTAAAAGATATTTATGGATATTCAGCGGAGTCTTTTTGCTGATATTTGCTTGTACTTCTTTTGCTCAAAAGGGAGAGATCATGGGCATGATTACAGATAAGGAAACCAGGGAACCTTTGGTAGGTGCCAATATTTATATAAAACACAATTTGACGGTGGGTACAGTCAGCGACATGAACGGACATTATGTCCTGAGATGTGATCCGGGACGTTATATTTTTGTTTATTCTTATACGGGTATGAAAACGGTGGAAATAGAAGTTACAATCTTTGGAGATTCCACTGTCAAAGTGGATGTCCCCATGGAGATCTTTAGTGAGCAGTTTAAGGAAGTAGTAGTAAAGGCCGGAAAATTTGACAAAAGCTTAGAGGATCAAACCGTATCCATGGAGGTTTTAAAACCCCGTTTGATGGATACACGAAATACCACATCTGTTGAGACAGTATTGAACATGATACCGGGGCTTACTATCCTGGATGAAGAACCACAGATACGAGGTGGGAGTGGGTTTACTTTTGGCGTTGGAAGTAAAGTGGCTGTGTTTATTGATGATTTGCCTGTCATGTCGGGAGATAACGGGAAACCCGACTGGTCGCTTATTCCTATTGAAAACATCAAGCAGATCGAGGTGGTAAAGGGTGCTTCATCGGTATTGTCGGGATCGGCTGCACTAAGTGGAGCCATATATATCCGTACGGCTTATCCGGGGCTTACCCCGAAAACAAAAGTAAAAGTATATACCAGTATGTATGATCGTCCTCCGCAACCGGCTTCCAAATGGTGGAAGGGAATAAATGCAGGCGTTGGTGCCAGTTTCCTGCATTCACGCAAGGTAAATGACGGATATACTGACCTTGTGATAGGAGGGTGGTTCCTGAAAGAAGACAATTATATCGGAGCGCCTAAGCCAGGTCCGCTGGTTGTGGATACAAGCAATATTGAGGACAAGGATATGGTTAATAACAAAATACGCTTGAATTTTAATTTTAAACATCGTTCGAAACAAATCAGAGGCTTGGCCTATGGTATGAACGGCAATTTTATGTATTCAAAAAGCAGTACTGCCATGGCCTGGCTGGACGATACCACCAATTTTTACAGGGCCTATCCCGGGGCTGTGTTGCTTGGAACTCATTTGACATGGTACCTTGATCCTTTCATCAGTTATTATACGGGTATGGGAAGTAAGCATAAGTTTTCCAACCGGATATTTGTTTCGGACAATGATATGATCAACGATCAGTCCAACAACGTGTTTATGTTGTATAATCAATATCAGTATTCCAAGAGTTTTTCCAATCTGGGTAATCTGGAGTTCATAGGTGGTGCTGCAAGTAGTTTTACGCGCAGCAATGCCAATATGTACGCTACTTCCGGATCACCGGTGAATTATCTATGGAACATGTCCCTTTTTATGGAGCTTGAGAAAAAATTCGGCAATGCCCTGACCCTGTCCGGGGGAATGCGCATTGAACATTTTTTGTTAAATGATACAATTATAGATACAAAGCCTATATTCCGTTTTGGAGCCAACCTGAAACTGGGTCAGGAAACTTACTTGCGGATGTCTATGGGCCAGGGCTACCGTTTTCCTACAATCACCGAGCGTTTTATTCGTACTAACGTAGGAAGTTTTGGCGTTTTCAACAATCCGACTCTGGAGCCGGAGACAAGCTGGAATGCTGAAATAGGCGTTAAGCAGGGATTCAAATTAAGCCGCTTTTACGGGTATTTGGATGGAGCTTATTTTTATCAGGAGTATAACAACACCATTGAATACTTGTTTGGTTTCTGGGACCCTACCTATTCGTTTGCTCTTGCCGGATTTAAATTTGTCAATACAGGAAAATCCAGAATCACAGGCTTGGACCTTTCCCTAAACGGAATAGCCAAAATATTCAAAGACTTTAATATTTATATGCTGATGGGATATACGTATGTGCTGCCGATTGCGTTACAACCGGATTATGTCTTTGCTCATGATTATAAATCTGGTACTGTGGGTAGTGATTTCAGTTACAATTCGACAAGTGTGGATCCATCCCAAAAAATCCTGAAATATCGTTTTAAACATACAGCAAAGATAGACTTGGAAATTGATTACAAAAAGTTCAGTATCGGTGGGAGCATGAAATATTTCAGCAAAACGGAGAATCTGGACAAGGCTATTTTTGATTTTGAAGACGCCACAACATCTGCCGGAGGCACTCTGCAGTCTGTATTATACCGTAAATATTATTACAATCACAATCATGGAAACACAATAATGGATGGACGCATCAATTATGGTATCGGGAAGCATCATAAGGTAGGGTTTATCGTGAATAATCTGTTGAATTGCTGGTATTCACTGAGGCCTCTGAAAGCTGAACCTATACGGAAGTTTATGGTGCAGTACAGATTGGAATTTTAAAACAGGAAATTGTGGTTTCTTGCTGATCCGGTCTTCATTTTTTTCTTTCTATTGCATACTCCACCAGTTGCATCAGGCTGTTCCTGGCTTCGTTATCCGGGAAGTCATTCAAGATAGCCAGAGCCTTTTGCTTGTATTCTTTCATCACTGTGCTGGCATAATCTATACCTCCTTTGTCATTTATCAGGTCAATGATCTTTTTGATGGCCCGGCGGTCTTTCCCGGCACGCCGAATGGTAGAGCGTAGCTTAATCCTTTCAGCCGGAGAAGATTGTGATAAAGTATAGATAACAGGAAGAGTAAGCTTCTTTTCTTTCAGGTCGTTACCCGCCGGTTTTCCGACAATGCCGTTATATTGATAATCAAAAATATCGTCCCGTATTTGAAATGCGATGCCCAGGGATTCACCAAAACGCCGCATGGCATCAATTACTGTTTCATTGTCGGTAACGGCTTTGGCTCCGCATTCTGTACACGCCGAGAAAAGGGAAGCCGTCTTCATACGGATAATCGAGAAATAATCCTTTTCGGTAATATTCAATTTTTTGGTTTTCTGTATTTGGTCCAGTTCCCCTTCGCTCATCTCTTTGACAGCGCGGGAAACGATTTCCAGCATATCATAATCTTTGTTTTTCACAGTCAGCAATAAACCTTTGGCGAGCAAATAGTCACCCGTAAGTACTGCTATCTTGGATTTCCAAAGAGCGTTGATGGTGAAAAACCCCCTCCGTTCGAAAGATTCATCCACTACATCATCGTGGATAAGTGTAGCAGTATGCAACAATTCGATCAGGGTGGCAGCAGTAAAACTACGTGCATTGATTCCCCCAAGCATACTTGAGGTCAGAAAAACGAACATAGGGCGCATTTGTTTCCCCTTTCTGCGAAGAATAAAGTGTGTTGTAATATTTATTAAAGGACTGGAGCCTTTGACGGAAGAGGAAAAATAACTGTTAAATGCATTTAATTCCTTGGCGATAGGCTTTTTGATTTCTTCCAAGCTCATGGATATCACTGATAATTTGCAAATAAAAAAAGTAAAATTATGAATTATGCTAATAATATGTTATATTTTTTTGAAAATATGATAAAAATCTTACATAGCATTTTAACATATTTATATATTTGTATTTATTATAATAGTATTGGATAATGACAAAAAATAGATTCTCATCGGAACAATTGGACCGGGCGGCCAATATTCTGAAAGCTATTGCTCATCCCATGCGTATCTCTATTTTGAATTATCTTGAAGAAAAAGGGTCATTGACGGTGACGGAAATACATAAATTGCTGGGAATAGAACAATCCACGACCTCCCATCATCTGAGTATTTTAAAAGATAAAGGTATTTTAGGTTCCAAGAGGGACGGAAAAAACACCTATTATTTTTTAAAATACGAAAATATCAACCAGATCCTGGATTGTATCAGTAAGAATACATAATGGGTTCGAGGCTTGTGGATAATTTGGTCTGTAAATGTTTTTGAAATTTGTATGTGATTTCATAACTTTTAACTCTCCTGCCTGTCGTAGATAACTTTTAACTTTAATTCCCTATCTTTGTATGAACAGTGGCAAAATATATTCATGGCAAAGATCAGGATCACAAAGAAGTTTGGTTTTGAGATGGCACATGCCCTTTGGAACTATGACGGGGCCTGTAAAAACATTCACGGTCATTCCTATAAATTGTTTGTCACGGTAAGAGGAGAACCGGTGCAGGACGAAAATAATGTAAAGACCGGCATGGTTATGGATTTTGGTGACCTGAAACAGATTGTGAACCGGACAATCGTAAAAAGATTTGACCATTGTATGGTGGTCAGCCGGAAGGCCCCCCATGATTTTTTAACCAAGGTGGAGCAAATGTTTGATAAATATGAAGTGACTCCCTTTCAGCCTACCAGTGAAAATCTGTTGTCGTATTTTGTGCAGATTCTGAAAAAAGAACTGCCTCCGGAAGTTGAACTGGTGAAGTTACAATTGTATGAAACCGAGTCCAATTATGCGGAATGGCACCGGGAAGATAATCTTTGAAACCTTAGAAATCCTAAGAATAAGAATATGAACCCCGGAAATGGACAAAAGGAACTTTATTTGGTGGATGCATATGCCCTGATTTTCAGGGCTTACTTCGCGTTTATTCGTAATCCGCGAATTACATCAAAAGGACTAAATACTTCTGCAATATTTGGTTTTGTTACTACACTTGAAGAGTTACTTAAAACCTATCACCCTTCTCATCTGGCCATTGTGTTTGATCCTCCGCGACCTACGTTCCGTCATAAAATCTATCCTGAATACAAAGCCAATCGCGATGCAACACCTGAGGACATAAGGATTGCCGTTCCCTATATAAAAGAACTGGCTGAAGCCTACCGGATACCGGTGCTGGAGCAACCTGGCTATGAAGCGGATGATGTTATCGGTACCTTATCGCACCAGGCGGAAGAGCAAGGATACAGAACTTTTATGGTGACTCCTGACAAGGATTATCTGCAATTGCTCTCTAAAAGAGTTTTTTTACTGAAACCGCGAACCAAAAAAAATGAGATTGAGGAGATTGGGATCAACGATCTGCCCGAGTATTTTCACGTGGAACATCCTTCGCAGGTGATTGATGTACTGGCTCTCTGGGGGGATGCTTCTGACAATATACCCGGGGCTCCCGGTATCGGGGAAAAAACGGCCAAAAAATTGATCAACCAATACGGTTCCTTGGAAAAACTGTATGATCATATTGATGAGTTATCGGGAAAATTAAAGAATACACTAATGCAATACAGGGATCAGATATTTCTTTCGCGTGACCTGGTTACCATACGTACCGATGTGCCGGTTTCTTTTGATGAAAAGTTGTTTGAGAATTCGGGGCTGGATGAAGAGAAAATCCGGCAATTGTTCAAAGAGCTCGAGTTCAAAACCCTTTTGCAACGGGTAATTTCCCCTAAAGAACAGGAGGGTGCTGTTACAGGAACACATATTCAGGGAAACCTTTTTGACCAGCCTGCTTCCGGCAACGACGGACCATCTGACGGAAAAGAAACTATTGACAGTGTGTTTCATGATTATCATTTACTGGATACAGACGATAAAATAAAAGAACTGGCGGAAACCCTATCCGGGCTGAAAGAATTTTGTTTCGATACCGAGACTACAGGCCTGAATTTTCTGGATGCTGAAATCGTAGGTCTTTCCTTTTCTTTCAAACCACACGAAGGATATTATGTTCCTCTGCCACCAGAGCATGCTAATGCCACAAAACGCCTGATGTTGTTAAAAACGCTTTTTGAAAATACGTCTATCCGCAAGATCGGGCAAAATATGAAATTCGACATGCACATGCTTGAAAATTATGATATCCATGTGAGGGGAACGTTATTTGATACGATGCTGGCACATTATCTTCTTTTTCCCGAGCAACGGCACAATCTGAATGATATGTCGGAGAATTTGCTGGGTTACCAGCCGATATCTATTGAAAGACTTATCGGAAAAAAAGGTAAAAACCAGATTAGTATGCGGAAGGTAGAAGCCGAAACTATCAAAGAATATGCAGTCGAAGATGCGGACCTGACTTGGCAACTGAAGGAAGTGCTGGAACCGGAACTGAAAAAGAATGGTCAGGACAAGCTGGCAGAAGAGATAGAGATGCCTCTGGTGCACGTGTTGCTGAAAATGGAACGTGCAGGCATACGTTTAGACCCGGGAGTGCTGAAACAATATGAAAATATTCTGAAAGAGGATTTGCAGAAGCTGGAACAAGAGATCCACAAATTGGCAGGTGTGGAATTTAACATTTCCTCGCCAAAACAGTTGGGTGAGGTTTTGTTTGAGAAAATGAAGATCGTGGACAATGCCAAAAAGACTAAAACCAAACAATACTCCACCAGCGAGGAGGTACTGACTCAGTTAAAAGGGAAACATCCGATCATCGAAAAAGTGTTGGAATACCGGTCGGTCCGTAAGCTTCTATCTTCGTATGTAGAAACATTGCCCGGATTGGTACATCCTCAAACAGGGCGTATCCATACAGAATTTAATCAGGCTATTGCTGTTACAGGCCGTTTGAGCTCGGCCAATCCTAATTTGCAAAATATTCCCGTACGGGAAGAACGTGGTCGGGAAATCCGGAAGGCTTTTGTTTCTTCCGGAGAAGAGTATTTGATCTTATCTGCTGATTATTCACAGATCGAATTGAGGCTGATGGCCCACCTTAGCGAAGATGAAAGCATGATACGTGCTTTTTTAAATAATCAGGATATTCATGCAGCTACGGCTGCAAAGATCTATAATGTCCCGTTAGAAGAAGTTACCCGTGAGATGCGCAGTCATGCCAAAACAGCCAATTTCGGGATCATTTACGGAATTTCTTCTTTCGGTCTGGCTCAACGGCTAGATATCTCCCGGACCAAAGCTAAAGAGCTGATAGACGGTTATTTCAAATCATTCCCTGGCGTGAAGAGATATATGAATGTCAGTATTCAAAAAGCCCGTGAAAGAGGATATGCCGAGACTATTATGGGACGCAGGAGATATTTGCGGGATATCAACTCTGGAAACTCGTTCATCCGCAGTATGGCCGAACGTAATGCCATCAATACTCCCATACAAGGCTCGGCAGCCGACATTATCAAATTGGCCATGATACGCGTCCAGAAAATACTGGAAGAAAAAGGACTGAAAACAAAGATGATCCTTCAGGTGCATGACGAACTGTTGTTTGATATGTATCTCCCGGAAAAAGAAGAAGTAATTGACTTGGTAGTGTATGAAATGGAAAATGTGGTGAAGTTGAAAGTACCGTTGACCGTAGATTATGGCATCGGCAGGAACTGGCTGGAAGCACATTAAAAAAGAATCTTGAAGGATGAACAAAATAATAAAAGATGAAAAAATTTGTAGGGGCTCATGTCAGTGCTTCGGGAGGGGTGGAAAACGCCCCGGTGAATGCCCATGATATAGGGGCTAAAGCGTTTGCTTTGTTTACCAAAAACCAACGTCAGTGGGTGGCTAAGCCCCTGACTGGAAAAAGCATACGTACATTCCGTAATAATCTGGAAAAATATGATTTTCACCCTGATTATATACTGCCTCATGACAGCTACTTGATCAACCTGGGGCATCCGGAAAAGGAAGGACTGGAAAAATCCAGAAATGCTTTTCTGGACGAAATGCAGCGGTGTGAACAACTGGGATTGAACCGTCTGAATTTTCATCCCGGCAGCCATCTTAACAAAATTTCTGAAGAACAATGTATGAAAATCATTGCCGAGTCCATCAATATTGTTCTCGATAAAACCCGGGGAGTAACGGCGGTGATTGAAAATACGGCCGGTCAGGGTACCAATATTGGCTTTTCGTTCGAACAGATCCGGTTTATCATGGATCATCTGGAAGATCAGGACCGGGTGGGAGTGTGTATTGATACTTGCCATGCTTATGCGGCAGGCTATGATATCAAAACCCCGGAAGGATATGAGGAAACATTTAAACAATTTGATGAAATAATTGGATTATCCTTTTTGAAAGGTATGCATTTGAATGATTCAAAAAAAGGATTAGGTTCACGTGTCGACAGGCATGATAACCTGGGAAAAGGGATGCTGGGGTTGGAGGTGTTTAGTCGGATCATGAACGATACCCGGTTTGATAATATACCGCTGATCCTGGAAACTCCAGATAACTCCCTTTGGGCGGGAGAAATAAAATTGTTGTATTCGATGATCGAATAGATTTTGTAATTAAATATTTCAGCATGGATCCTTTCTTTATCGCAATACAGTACTGCATGTGTGGCTGCTTTGTTATAGGCTCTCTACGGCGGGGAGATATAATTATGGTTTTATTTGATAACAATCGTGTCCCGGCTGATTGCAAGGGCTCCGAAATAGCCCAGCGCCCCGCCGGACAGATTTGTGGTGGGATTGGCCGGCGTGGTGGCTGTCCCAAACCGGTTAGCCGCTGTAACATTGGATAAGGTCAACATATATTCATAAACTCCTTTGTCAATGGATTGCAATTCAATAATTGCTGTGTCTCCTGGTTGGTAATAGGCCCCGTATAGATAATAAAGTATTTGATTACCGTCGGTTAACCGGTCATTCAGAACATGAATGACCGTGCTGGTTTTTTCCCCTTTCATCATTTTGATCCGGTAGTAGTTCTCTTTTCCGGGTGGATCCGAGAAGTAGATGATGATAAAATAACCAGAATCGGCAAATCGCGACCCCGGAAAATATCGGACACGCAATGAGTCTATCGGAACAGGATCCTGCATTACAGAAGAGGCGTTATATACATGTTTTTGCCATTGTATCTGCAGATGATAGGTTAAACCGGGGGTGCCCTTGAACTGTGAATTTACATAAAATCCCTGTTTTTTTTCCCTAAAATACCAGTAGTGGTCTTGACTGTCTTTGACAAAAATCAAAGCCCCTGACAGGTATTTGATCATACCCGGATTATAATAATCTGTAGTCTGGCTCATGATGACCCTGTGCGGTGCTGGTATATTAGTTATTGTTCCTTCGATTACTACGGCTGGTTCAGCATTGTTCAACGGAATGTTTACGACTTCTTCACAAGCGGTGAAAAGAAGAGAAAGTTGGATGATATATAGCAGGAAAAGCTTTTTCATATTTAAAATTTGAAATTATAGGTAACCGTCGGGACGATGGAAAACAGGTAAATCTTTACGGCCTCCGTGATCCACGGATCGTTTTCATTGGTCTGAAAACTGATAGAATAAGCATTCTTGCGAGCATAGACATTGTAAATTGAAAAATTCAGGCTCGAACGGAATTTTTTCTCAGGATTCAACCGGCAGGTAGCCCCCAGATCCAAACGGTGATAGGGAGGCATACGATACCCGTTTCTTTCCGTATAATAGTTGACATATTGGTTTTCAATAAAATATTTTCCGCTGGGAAAGGTGACGGCATTTCCGGTATAATAAACCCAGGTGGCTGAAAAAGACCATTTGTTATTAAGGTCATATATTCCCACAAGGGAAATATCATGGATCCGGTCCTGCTTGGCCGGGTAGGTTTTTCCCTGATTAATATCTTTGAAGCTACGCAAGGACCTTGCCAGGGTATAACTGGCCCATCCGTGAAAAAGGCCTTTGTTTTTGCGTATAAGTAATTCAATACCATAAGCTTGTCCGGAACCGAATACCAATTGGGATTCGACCAGTTCGTTAAGAAAGATATCCGCTCCGTTTTTATAATCAATCTGGTGAGTCAAATTTTTATTGTAAGCTTCCACAGATATTTCCCATGAATTTTCCTTAAAATTGTGAAAATAACCAGCAGAAATCTGATTGGCTATTTGTGGTTTCACAATCATACTACTCGGAATCCATAAGTCGAGCGGGGTTCCGGAAGAGCTGTTGGATAAGAGATGAAGATATTGATGCATGCGGGTGAAGGAAACTTTTACGGAACTGTGAATTCCTGTTTTTATGTTCAGGAGAATGCGGGGATCAATATTCCAATAAGTTTTGATGATATTGTGTTTGGGATACCATGTAGTGTCTGTGACGTCTCCCTCATCGTTAAAGTGATAGATATGGGCAGGGCTCATGATTGAAAAGGAAGAGAATCTTGTCCCGTAGTGCAACGTTAGTCCGGATGATACTTTCCATTCATGTGAAAGATAAAGAGCATTTTCTAAAGCATATTTGGTTTCCATTTTCATGTCGTTTGCCGGAAAATCCCCGGAAGATGAGACTTCTCCCGGCATAAACCAGTGATAATTTACCTTAAACCCAAATCTCAGGGTATGACTGGAAGAAGGATAAAATTGAAAATCTTCTTTCCAGTTAACATCCCTTATGGCAGAGTAAAGATCGAATCTGTTTTCTTCACTGGTGATATTGAAATTATAATTATAGTTGCTGTAAATCAAAGAAGTGTTCAGAAACAGGCATCCGGAGAAAAGATGATTCCAACGCAATGAAAGGGTTTGGTTGCCCCAGTCAATGCCGAAGTATTTCTGAACCCTGAATACATCTCTGCCCAGATATCCGGATATATAAATCCGGTCATTTTCACTAATCCGGTAGTTGGCCTTGGCGTTAAAATCATAAAAAAATAATACATTGGAATTCACGTTGGTATCCGGAAGTATTTTCAGGAACAAATCCGCATAAGTCCTCCGGCCGGTAACCATAAAGGATCCTTTTCCCTTGTGAAAGGGACCTTCCAGTTGGAGGTGTGAGGAAATCAGGCCGATTCCTCCGGTGCCTGTCAGTTTTTTATTGTTTCCTTCTTTCATTTTTACGTCCAGTACGGAGGACAGTCTGCCCCCGTAATTTGGCGGTATAAAACCTTTCATGATTTTAACATCCTTGATAGCATCTGAATTGAATGCCGAGAAAAATCCCAAGAGATGAGATGCATTATATACGGGGGCTTCATCCAGCAGAATCAGGTTCTGGCAGGCATTGCCTCCCCTGACGTATAAACCGCTGTTTCCTTCTCCTACGGCTGTGATCCCTGGTAACAACTGCATGGTTTTCAGAATGTCCTGTTCGCCAAAAAGAACAGGGATTGACTGGATATTACGTGGAGTAAGCCTGTTTACTCCCATTTCTGCAGACCGAATCTGGTAGTCGGAGGCCTGTCCCGAGACAACCACTTCACCTAGTGTACGGGAAGAAGGCTTCATCTCAATGTTTATTGTGACATTTCGATCAATGTTGATTTCCAGTTCTGTCGGCTTGAATCCGAGATATCGGTAAATGATTAGGTGTTTTCCTGCAGGCAGGGTTAGAGAATAAAATCCGTATTGGTTAGTGGTGGTTCCTGTTTTCAGATCTATGGCATTAATAGTAGCTCCGATTAGTTCTTCCCCATCACCGGCATCCCGGACATATCCGCTTAAAGTATATTTTTCCTGTGCGAATACCACTATTGACATATACAATACACCGGTAAAGAGTAAGTATATTTTTATTAAAATTTTCATATCCTGATAATTTTCTTCCCAAGTTCAACTCATCCTATTGACACTAACCCAAATGTTTTTTTCCTTTTGTTGTAAAAGTAACATTTATGGTTTTATATGATAAAAATTTTTATTTTCTATTTATGGGGCATAATAGTAGAAATTTTTCCGTGTCCTATGCCAATTGAAATAAACTTTTATTAATTTACGCAGATTTTTGAAAATAATAATTTGTTCAGTAAAAATTTGTAAAAATGGCAAATGTTAAGAAGACGAAAGGTGTTATTGCAATCTTAACCGGTGGAGGTGATGTTCCGGGTTTGAATCCGGCTATAAGAGCAGTTACGATCAGGGCTAACCGAGAGGGTTACAAAGTGATTGGATTGCGACGTGGCTGGGCCGGCATCACTGAGATTATCCGGGATCCGAAGGCGGATAACAGCCGTAATTTTATGATTCTGACGGATGATATCGTAAACAAGGCAGGACGTACAGGGGGTACTTTTTTGCATACTTCCCGAACCCGTCCCAGTCATATAAAGAAAGATGACGTGCCCAAACATCTGCAGGATCAGTATAACAAGGACGTAAACGACTTGACTCCCGAGATACTGAAAAACCTGGAGTGGCTTGGCGTGGATTTTCTGATCCCCATGGGGGGAGACGATACCCTGAGTTATGGCGTTCGTCTTTATCAGGAAGGGGTTAAAGTGGTTGCTATTCCCAAGACCATGGACAATGATGTTCCCGGTACCGATTATTGTATTGGCTTTAGCACTTGTGTGACAAGGACAATTAGCATGGCCAACAGCCTGCGTACTTCTGCCGGTTCACATGAACGTATCCTCGTGATGGAAGTTTTTGGAAGATATGCCGGGTTTACGGCCATGTTGCCGACCATGGCAGGAGCTGCCAACCGTTGTGTAATTCCCGAGTATAAATTTGACATGGATCAATTGACCAAACTGTTGGTGGAAGATCGAAATCGTAATCCAAGCTGTTATTCTGTAGTACTTGTATCGGAAGGAGCCATGTTCAAAGGCGGTGAGATGGTCTTTCAGAATCAGGAAAAAGACGCATACGGCCACGCCAAACTGGGAGGAATTGGCGACTTAGTTTCCAGGGAAATAAAAAACAGAACGGCCAAATTCAATCACGGAAAAACCATAAATGTCATTAATCAGAAACTGGGTTATCTGGTGCGCGGTGGCGATCCGGATTCTCTCGATTCCATCGTGCCGATGGCATATGGCAACCTGGCGCTCGACCTGATTCTTTCCAAAATACACGGAAGATTGGTAGTCCTGAAAAACGGACGGTATGATGACGTACCACTCGAGGTGGTGACCAGCCGAAAAAAAGTTGTGAATGTTCAGGAATATTATAATACAGACAGACTGAGACCTTTCTACCACAGTTTTGAAATGAAGCCGTTCCTGTTGATGGCTTCCGAGTTATAGCTTTTTCCGGAAAACAACAGACGGAAACGTATTTTTCAAGAAGACTTATAGTATCTTTGCTATAAGTCTTTTTTTTGTAATAATGAAAGTAGTTGTTCAAAGGGTTAAAGAAGCCTCTGTCCGGGTGGAGGGAAAGTCAGGAGCAACGATCGGAAAAGGGCTCTTGGTATTGGTTGGTATCGGACATGATGATGGTTCGGGAGATGCGGAATGGTTGGTGAAAAAGATTAGTCAGTTGCGTATTTTTAATGATGAACGGGGAGTGATGAACCTGTCCGTAAATGAGATAGGTGGAGAAGTCCTTGTGATCAGCCAGTTTACCCTGCTGGCTAAAACAAAAAAAGGCAACAGGCCTTCTTATGCACATGCAGCACCGCCGGAAAAAGCAGTCCTGCTGTATGAAGAATTTGTTAAAATGCTGGGAAATAAAATAAAGGGGGAAGTAAAAACCGGAAAGTTCGGTGCTTATATGCAGGTGTCGCTTGTCAATGATGGTCCGGTTACCATTATCATTGATACAAAACGGAAAGAATAAAAAATATTGGATATGAGCATTCAGGAAACATAACAATAAATAAATCTCTGAATACACGAATGGGAAGTAAGATATTTTAATGATTGATAAGTATAACGATTCTTATCGAGAAGATTGGAAAGGATACATGCGTCATGGCGGGGAAATACAACGAAAAGAAAGAGGGAGGGCTCATAAACAATTTGAAGTTAAAATAATTTAGCAATTATGGATCATCTGGTGAAGGAACCGTTTCAACCCACAGACAGCACCCGTTGCCGTGACGTCAGGGGCTGATTTCATCAAGATCTCCAGTGGAAAAGTGGAATCTGCCGTCCGTCCGGAGGATGTCATTGTAATGGCCGAATAAGCCGGACATTATTACTATGCAACTGGGAGGAAAGCAGGAATTAAACCTGGAGGAGACATTTCTACTCCGGAAGAAGCATTTCTGTGTATAAAAATCATGCGTGATATTTTGGGAGAAAAATGGATCGATCCGTTACTTTTCAGGATAGGAGCCAGCCGTCTGGCAAAACGGACCCTCGAATCAATATTGGGAAAAATAAAAGGTGACAAAAAGGAAATCAAATATTTTTAACCCGGTTTGTCTACAGGTTACAGTACATTGTTTGATTTGGGTTTCTTCGTATTTTTATGTTTTTGACAGGCAAAATGATTATCTTTACAACAATATTCAAACCCCTGGTATACTGCTTATGGTTCCGGTAGTTAATAGGTGGACACAGTTTCAGCCAGATACATCCCGGATTACTTTCCGAAAAGATACCGTAAACCGGAAAAATAGTGTCCAAAGTACCGAAGATACTTCTTTTCACGAAAAAACCGGAATCCCTACCCTTGACTCCATTGTAAAAATTCTCTCACAGAGTGAACGACGATTGAAAAAAATCGATTCTATCAATCTACGGAAAGAACAGGTACATGTTGCTACACCTAATAAAGAAAAACCGGTTGTAAAAACCAATCTGCCGGATACAACGCAAATACTTGCACGTTTCAGAAGTTTTCAGGGGATTAACGAACAGGAATTACTTTGCAGGATAGCTTCCTATACGCCGGAAATACCCGAAGATTCTTTTATGGTATACCGGCCTTATGAAAAAAAAACAGCATCTCTTCAGGGAACCACTACAACGTATGTATCACAACAGCCTGTTGTCATTGAAAGAAAATCTGCTTATCTACGGGAAAACTGGTTTCCGGGGGTTCTTTTGTTGTCGTTTATTTTGATAGTTTGGACAAAAATACGGTTTGGGAAATTGCTGAATGCAACCTTGTCAGGCATGTGGAATTATAAAAAATCCTTTTCCCTTTTCAGGAACAGAAGCAGTCTGTATCAACAAACTTCTTTTCTGTTGTTTTTAAACTATCTTTTATCCGGAGGAATGTTTTTTTATCTTTCATTGAAGACATTCGATATACTGTCTTTTGGACAAAGTGTTTTTCCGCCACACATGTATTTGATAATAATACTTGGCTTAACAAGTTTGTACTTTTATATGTATATAGTGATCAGACTTACCGGTTTTTTTTCGCTGGCACAGGAAGCCATGTCGGAATTTTCTCACTTTACAAATTTGTTTTTTCACAACACAGGTCTTTATCTTTTTCCCCTGAATATCCTGATTCCATATGTTAATAAAGAAGTGGTCCCATGGTTGATATATGCAGGTTTAATTCTTATTGGCGGATTCTATGTTTTGAGGATAGTTAAGCTGTTAATTATTTTTATTAAGAAAAGATTTTCATTATTTTTTTTGTTTTTGTACCTTTGCGCCTTGGAAATTATACCTTTTTTGATTTTTATACATCTTATTTTCAGGTAGAACCCTATGAGGGTTGAGGATTAATAAAAAAACGGGATATCTTGGGAAAAATCAAAAGCATATTGATTTCACAACCGGCACCCGCTGATAGGTCGCCTTATCATAATTTGGCGACGAAAAATAATCTGAAGATTGATTTCCGTCCTTTTATTCATGTAGAAGGAATGCCGATAAAAGAGGTGAGGAAGAACAGGATCAATATTCTGGATCATACTGCGGTCATTTTGACCAGTAAAACTGCCGCTGACCATTTTTTCAGGGTTAGTGCCGAGATGCGTGTCAACATTCCGGATTCCATGAAGTATTTTTGTGTTTCGCAATCTATTGCCAATTATCTGCAGAAATATATTGTATACAGGAAGCGGAAAATTTTTTACGGTGACAAGACCTTTCACAGCCTTATGTCACTGATCCGGAAAAACAACAAGGAAAAATTCATTGTACCTCTTTCCGACATGCACAAGAATGAGATTCCCAATTTGCTAGAGAAGCATAAAATCAATTATACCAAGGCCATACTCTATCGTACGGTTTGCAGTGATCTTTCCGACCTGAAAGATGTATATTATGACGTGCTGGTCTTTTTCAGTCCGACAGGGATAAAATCTTTGTTTTACAATTTTCCTGATTTTCAACAAAACAGCACCAAAATTGCCACGTTCGGAAAATCTACGGCACAGGCAGCAAAGGAAGCAGGCCTGCGTATTGATATAGAGGCCCCGCTACCTGAGGCTCCCTCCATGGTGATGGCGCTGGATAAATATATCAGCGAATATAACAAGAACAACAAATAAAAAATTTCTGGAAGCATAGAGCTATGGCAAGCAGATTCTTCATTCAATCATGATGGGACTTTACCGGCTTAGAAAGAAAGAACGTCTTTCGGGGAAAAAGCGGATCGAAAAACTCTTTCAGGAAGGTATATCTGTTTATTGCTTTCCATTTCGTGTGGTCTGGTTGCTTTCTGATAGAATTTCCGGTAACTCTTTGGCCAGAATTACAATTGCCGTATCCCGGAAAAATTTTAGGAATGCCGTAGACAGAAATCTTATTAAAAGAAGAATACGTGAAGCTTATCGCAGGAATAAATACATTTTGACAGAATGGCTGGATAAAGATTCCCTGACCCTGGATGTGGCTTTTATATATACCGCATCGCAAATTCTGTCTTACCGGGATATTGAAGAGAAAATAATCGTAGCTTTGCATAAGATTATTGAGGTAAATGAAAAAGTTACTGACTAAGTTTCTAATAGGTCTGATCAAGGTATATCAGATAACCATATCACCTTTATTTTCAAATGTATGCAGATATATGCCCACCTGCTCTTCCTATAGTGTGGACGCACTGAAAAAACACGGTCTCCTGAAAGGGGGATGGTTGGTCCTGAAACGGATTCTTTCCTGCAATCCCTGGGGCGGACACGGTTATGACCCTGTTCCCTGAACGATTGAAAAATAGCAGTCAAACGCTAATCTTTCCTCTAAAAATAATATGTATTTTTATTCGCCTGGTTGAATTTTTCAATTCATAATACTTGGGTTTATATTCCGGAAAATAAGATGGAAGATTTCAAGTTTATGACTACGGGGCAGTATGGCAGCAATGGAATGCTCAATAACAATATCGGACATATACGGCTTAGCCAGTTTACCTCCAGCACTTATAAGGAAGTTAAAGATGCCCTAACCGACCTGAAAAACAATCATCAGCCAAGTTGGAAAACCTGATAAAAACAGCCAGCGATGAGAAATATTACAATAAGGCTAAAGCCGAGTTTGAACCATTACGTAAAAGTCTGTCTCACAATATAGACACGGACTTTTATGAACATAAGAATGAAATCAGTGACTTATTGAAACAGGAAATCATAGGCCGGTATTATTACCAGGTCGGTCGTATTGTGAGTTCGTTTGAGGCAAACAGTGTGTTATATATAGCTAAAAAGATTTTGGAAAATCCCAATGAATATGCGGGTATCCTCTCCGGCGAAGAAACCGTAAGCAAGAAAAATATGACAACCGGAAAAAAACCTTGACTTTCACAAGGGCTGTAACAAAAAAAGGACAGGATGTTATAAGAATTGGTATTATCACCTACGTAGGTGAATCTGTGATTTCTCAACTTGGGTTAACTTGTAAATTCTTTACTCCGCGGAAAAAATCCTTCTGATATGCCTGTCCAGCAGGTTCTCCTTTACCTGGCGTGCAATGATCTCCTCGTATTTATCAAGTAACTCAAAATAACGGTTGTCAATTTCGGCAGCCACTTTGTATGCCACATGCATCAGTTGACGGAGATTGGGGTTGAATTCCGGATTATCTGGCACATGCCTAAGCGCCGCAGTGATTTTCTTGCTGTTCCAAGATTTGAAATCCGCGGGCAGGGGCAGGTCTGCCGGGTTAATGTCAATTACCGCGGCATAGGGTGCAATTAGTTCTTCCTGACGGTTATAGGCTTCGGCATAAATTTTTTTTACCAGGCTTAGAGCCTCATTTCCGGCTTCTGCCAGCCCGATCAGCTCTTCCAGCCAGGTGGTGCCGGCGGTTTTTACATGGATACCCTGATCGTGCTTGCGAATTAGCCGACCCATGAGAGGATAGATAGAAAACTTGTCACTGCCGGAATGAATGCTGAGTTTCAGAGAAGCAGGGAGGTTAAAATTTTTCTTTGCATAATCAAGGACTAGCAGGTCTTGCTCAAACTCCCGCTCAAACCTTTTCAGGTCACCCACATAGTCCACGCCTTTGTTGAACCGTCCTGAGAAACGTGGCGCGATGGTCTGTAAAGGGATTTTTTTTTCAGCCAGGGTCTTAAGAATAAAAAAAAGATCTGCAGGTGTCTGAGGCAGGTTCACTTCATCTATGGAGACTTCTACAATAAAAGTATCCGGGTCTTTGTCCTGTGAGATATGATGATACAGTTTTTCCGCCTCGTTAACGGCACAAAGATATTTTTCGGCAAAACGACGAAGGTATTCCCGGTCAAGGACAACAGGTATTTCCAAACCTGGAATGCCGGACATGTATTTTTCATTGTTTTGGATAAAATCCTGTATTTCATCTTCCGAGGATGGCTTCCCGATGGCTTCTGTAACATCCATGGTGAAAAAGTCGGAGTGGGGGATAAAGTCATCAACGGTTTTCAGGTTGATATGATCGGCATCCACCAAATAAGGCTTGTTCCACCCCAGTGCATGGATTGTTTCATCAGCTTCTTTTCTCACATCGATAGGGTGGGTGCCCACAATAAAATGTTCACGGTACGATTTGTTCCAGACAGGTGTGATAGGGATACCTTGTTTTTCTGCCTCAATAATGGCCGAGAGCTGGGCTTTGCCTTGCCGTCCGAAACGGTCACCCAAACCGAATGAATATTTGCTGATTCTCATAAATAATAATAAAATGGTTGTACAAAAAAATTTCTTGTTAATTTATGTTCTGGCCCCTTTCCCCTAAAAACCTGAACTAAAACCATGACAGGATTATTTCATTGAAACAAAAAATAATAACAGTAACAATACTACGGTCAGGCTTTCTTTCTCCAGACTTTCTTTGATAAATTTAAAACTTCATAAATTTGCGTTTCAATAGTTCGTGCAGAGAAACCAAGTTGTTTAACTATTTCTTTATTACTCAATCCTTCATAGCGACTTAATCTGAAAATTTGTTGTCTTTTGTGTGGTAATTTTTCAATAGATTGTTTTATCAGGGTTAACAAGCTTGCGTATTCCACTGCGTCCGGTGTTTTATTACTGTGATATGAAAGTTCTTTCAGATAATTGTTCAAAAGTTTTTGTCTGTTTCATTTTCAAAAACTTATGTCATTTTCGTTTAAAACTTTTACTTTTTATTCATATCTTTCAGATACCCTTCCATCACCTGTTTAACAATCCTTGCAATGTATTTTCCGATGACATCGAATTCAAGATTGACGACCGAACCTATGCGAATATTATGGAAGTTGGTGATGTCGTAAGTATAAGGGATAATGGCCACCTGGAAAGATTCAGGCCGGGCATTGACAACCGTCAGGCTGATGCCGTTAACGGCGATGGAGCCTTTCTCCACGGTAATGTAATCTTCGCGGGCCGGGGTGTAAGCGAAGGTATAATACCAACTTCCTTCGGCTTCTCTTACTTCGGTACAAACAGCGGTCTGGTCTACATGTCCCTGCACCAGATGGCCGTCCAGGAAGCTGTCCATCTTCATACTGCGTTCCAGGTTGACCTCATCTCCCACCTGCAGGAGCCCCAGATTGGATTTCTCCAACGTCTCTTTGATGGCGGTGACCGTATAGGTGTCGCCCTCCTGTCTGACCACTGTCAGGCATACGCCGTTGTGGGCGATGCTCTGGTCGGTCTTCAGTTCCCGTGCAAAGGAGCAACTGAGTGTAATATGCAGGTTTTCCTGGTCTTTTTCCAGTTTTACCACTTTTCCGGTTTCTTCTACTATTCCTGAAAACATAACGATAATTTTTTTACGAAAGTAGTGAAGAAAAGGTTAAAAGACAAGAAAAACATGGATATGCCCTGATATTAAATCGCATAAAATATTCCTTTTTAACAGGCAATTTTATTTCTGCTTTTTTATCTCCTTCAGACTCTCCAACTTTTATATTTTTCCTTATATTCGTTACATTACATAATACAACATTATGATCCTTGTAACCGGGGGCAGCGGACTTACCGGCTCTCATCTTTTGCTGGAGCTTAGCAGAAAAAAGGAGCCTTTTAGGGCACTGAAGAGAAATTCTTCGGACATTTCCTGGGTACGCCGCATCTTTGACTACTATGAACCGGAAAAGGGCCGGGAGTTGTTCTTTCGTATCGAATGGGTTGACGGGGATATTACCGATCCGGACTCGCTGACGGCTGCTTTCCGGAATGTTACGACTGTATATCATACGGCAGGCTATGTCTCTTTTGATCCCGGAGAACACAAAAAAATACGGAAAATCAATGTTGAGGGCACCCGTCATATGGTAGAACTGTCACTGAAGTATGGGGTGGAGCATTTCTGTCATGTCAGTTCGGTGGCAGCCATAGGGAAGCACCATCAGGGGGATGAGCTGTGGGTGGCCGAGACTGACTACCGGAAGATGAGAAAAGAAAGATCCTGCTACGCTTTTTCCAAGCTGCTGGGGGAACTGGAGGTGTGGCGGGCCATGGAAGAAGGGCTCCGGGCCGTCATCGTCAACCCGGTGATCATCCTGGGACCGGGGAACTGGAATCGGGGGAGCGCCCGGCTTTTCAAAACCATGCAGAACGGTCTTCCGTTTTACCCTCCCGGGAGCAATGGTTTTGTAGATGTAAGGGATGTGGTCCGGATCATGCTACTACTGACAGAGAGAAGCATCTCAGGCGAACGGTTTGTAATTAATGCGGAAAATCTCAGCTACCGGCAGGTTTTATCATGGATTGCTCATGGTTTTGGACGTAAAGCACCCTCTATCAGGACAAGCAAAGGATTGATGACCCTGGCAGCCATGACAGACTGGATGATAAGCCGGCTGTCGGGAAAGCCCCATCTCCTTACCCGTGAGACAGCCCGTACAAGTGCTTCACATATCTTTTACAATAATGAGAAGATCAGGAGCACGCTCGGATATGAGTTTATACCGGTAAAAGAAGCTGTAAACAATGCTGTCAGGTTTTCCCTGTCTCTCGCAGATTACGCAGATCACGCAGATTAGCACAGATAACATTTCCCCATCATTAGAGTATCTTGTCAACAAGTAACCTTATCCTTATAACCCAAAATCCTGCTTTTTAAAATCCGAAATTTACACCTACCGAAAAGGTACCGGTATTCCCCTGCCAGTACGGAGGGGTGTAGGCAGGATTACCTGTGACCTGGCGGTGGCTGAAAGAAGCAGTTACATAAGCGTCATTGACCACCTGATAGCGGGTATAGAGACGGAGGGTTTTACTGGACCAGTCAACCGTTTCCATGAAAGGCAGTCCGAGACGGCCGTGGTTGCCCAGATAGGTATAGTCCGGGCCTTTCTGCGATGCAGTATAAGAGATTTCCGTGAATAAACCCCGCAGAGGTCGTATGTTTACAGCCAGATAAATCTGCTGCGCATTGTCTTTCAGATAACTCCCGAGGTTATAGCGATTAGACGCAAAAGTAAGGGTAGGAACATAATGCTGGAAGGTCAGCGGGTTGGTGCGGGTGTATTCCAGTTTCAGGCCGACGTTCTTCAGGGGCCAGTTGCTCAAGGCCCCTCCTACCTTCAGGCTGTAAAAGTTACTGTGTTCTTCCGGTTTGAACATACGCGAAATGGCGATCTCATCCAGGAAAAGCGTTGCAAACAGATGAAGGTATTTGATCTGACGGGAGGTTACCCCGAAAAACATCTGGGAATTCATGTTGTCAATCCCGGCATTGGCCGTATGATCGATCGACTTGAAAAAGACAAAAGGGATCAGGTAGGCCGGGTAAGAATTCCTGTAATCATATATAATGGAGTTGCCAAAGGTAAGATACAGCCTTCTCCAGGGTTTTAATGTAAAGAGGTTGGCAGCCATAAATTTGGGATGGTACATTCTCCTGTACGTCATCTCCTCCCCGTCCTGAAACCAGTAGCTGCGGGCGCTGTCCACCACCATGGAAGCCAGCCAGCCATGCACATATCTGAAATCAAACCATTCAACCGGCATGAGATGCAGATTGAGATAGACATAGGATGGCGTTCTGCCCGAAAAGATGTTAGAGCCGTTGAAATTATCGCCCCACACAAAATGATCCTTGAGCAGTCCGACAGATCCCCATTTCCAGGAATAGGTGACTCCACCCCGCATCTCGCTGAAGTCGTGGTCGCCCTTATAGTTGGCTCCCGGAAACCGGTTCAGATATTGTGGATTCCGGAACGGTTCGGAATCATGGTTATCACGCAGCGAAGCATAAAAACCCCAGTGTGTGCCGGCATATGCAAATGCCTCCGCGCCATTCCAGCGATGGTGGAGTCTTCCTTTGGCATTGTTCCGGTATTCGATCCCCAGAATCAGATTGGCGGAAAAAGTGAAAAGACTGTCCTTATAATAAAGTATATCGAAACGTTTTCTGAAGTGGTTATCCGGTTTCAGTTCTTTGTTAAAATCCTTCAGGTAGAAGTCCACTTCTTTTTGCTGCACAGTGGTAAGCTGGTCGTATCGGGCTTCCAGTTCGGAAAGTTTTTCTGCGATGTATTTACGGGACCAGGGCCTGGCAATGCTGTTGATCTCAATGAAATGCGCATCGGCCATCTCCTCCAAAAAAGCATAAATATCTTCATTGAAGATATGATGATAAACTTCCTGTAAATAGACTTTTTGCCCGGAAAATAATAGAATAAATACTAAAAGGAATTTTTTGTACATAGTTCTTTTCTTACTTTTTTCTTTTTTCTCTCGCAGATTTCGCAGATTACCGCAGATCAATCACAGGCCATTCACAATTCATTTAATAGAACCGGAAATATTATCCGTATTGAAGTTAATTAACAACCCAAGTTTTTTCTTTGTCAATTTCAGATAGGTTAACAACTGCTTATAATGGACAGGAGCCAGTTCTTCAACGGATTTTACTTCAATAATCACCAAATCCTCAACAAGAATATCGAGTCTGAATCCCATATTTAATTTTACACTTTTATATTCTACCGGCAGAGGAACCTGTGTAGCAATATCATATCCTATTTCCGACAGTTCATAAGCCAGTGTGGCTTCATACACTGATTCCAACAAGCCGGGACCTAATTCATTATATACTTTGAAAGCCGCTCCACGGATATCATAAGATATGCTATTTTCCTCAATTCTTACCATAAATAAATATCAGCGAAGATCTGCGTAACTTGTCGGCCGGCCGGCTGATCTGCGTGAATCAAAAAATAAATATACAAAATTCTTCTTTTAAGGATACCGAAACAACCCTTTTTACTATAAAATGATCCGCGTTAATCTGCGTAATCTGCGTGAAAAAAGGACCGAAGCAATCCTTCGTACTTTACACTACTCCCTACTTACTCCGTGCTTTCCTGAACACGATATTATACATCGCTTTCCAGAAGTATCTCCAGTCGGTGATAAAAGGTTTTTTTTCATACGACAGCAGGTATTTTCGTTCGGAGGTCTCGATCTCTTCCAGAGTTTTGGGCATATCGGCATAATACGGCGGCACCAGTCCCGGTTTGTGTTTTATTCTCAGTCTGCGGTGTTCTTCGGAATAAAGATAAAAGTATTGCCGGCTGATAGGCCTCACCCCGACAAGCTTCATCTCTCCCTTCATCCAGTTAATCAGCATAGGCAGTTCATCGATCCATAACTTGCGCATAACGCGACCTTGCGTAGAGATCCTGAAATCATTGCTAAATTTCCCGCCTTTATCCAGGTCGTAATGTTCATAAATATATTCCTGGAGGTATTCTGCAAACGGATGCATGGTCCGCATCTTATACACACGGATAATCTCGCCGTCCCTGCCTACCCGTTTCAGTCGGATCAAGGGACCATAGGAAGGATCGGGGTCGTAGGCCGGGGTTTTTATCTTTTCGGTGGTGATATAACACAGGTTGCCGATATAATCCTCATCCACGATCCTGAAGCCGCAGGATATAAGCCGCCCCAGGGTTTCTGCCCGGGTAACTACACGGTTCTGACCGCGTGTGAGCATGAAGTATAGTCCCCGGGTCATCCGCAGCTTGGGCATGACTCTCTTCATGGGAAAGTCAACAAGATAATAATACAGAAAGTTCACCGGAAAAGGGTACTTGCAGAACAATCGCTGCTTACGCATATCCTTAGTCTCCACACAACAAGTATAATATCCGTGATCAGGCAGGCTTTCATTTACCGTTTCGAAGAACTTGTTGATATAACGAATATCGTTGATACGCCGCAGGTTGATAATATATTTGTGATAGCCGTTGGACTGAGCCCTCACATTGAAAGGGTTAGAAGTGACAAGTACCAGGATCTCCTTCTCCCCAAAATGGTTGTGACGGCTGATAAAATCAGCAGCCTCCACCCCTGCTTCCCTTGTGATCAACCCCGCAAAAGACTCCGGCAGCGGTCGCAGTGGCTCAGGCTCCCTGGATACATAATTATTGTTGCCATTCAGCTTATGCTTTTTCAGTGCCACATATTCATGATCCACCGGCTCCCCATGTACCTGGGCCACTTTGACAAAATGATAAATAACCCCGACACACAATTCCAGGGAGGTAGCCATGGTCACCGTTCCCAACACCAACAGCCGGGATGGATAAAAAATGTTAAGAAAATAAACCAGGATGCTCACCGTCCCCAGGATAAGAAAGTTGCTGACAATGATATAAAAGAGAAGACGCTTAATCTTGTTATAGTCCCCAAAAGCATATTTTCTGAAGACCCATGAAACCCCCGGCCAGATCCCCAGAAAAATGATTAAAGGTTTTGCATATCGGGATGAGAAATACCCTGAAAAATCCCCTCCTTTGATCAGCACGACCAAAACATAGGAAACCAGGACCAACAAAAGGTCAAAAAGGATGTAAAAAAACCGCTTCCGTATATATTGGACCATGATTTAGGAAGTAAAGATATAAACCTGTGCTTAAAAAGCGAAATCTGTTGTGATGAAGACACTAATTTAGTTGATAGAGTTGCACGTGAATGGAATTATTCCGAACAATATAGTACTACCCATCCTTAGGACCACTTCTGGTCGTTTTTTAATTGAAATTTTTTAGTCTTTGTTCTTATCTTTCTTTTCAAAAACCTCTGAAGAATGTTCTAAAAATTCCTGTTTCCATTTACTGATCATGTTGGGAGAGACCTCAAATCTTTTCGATAGTTTAGCAAGAGTCTCTTGCTCCTTGAGCGCCTCAATCGCTCCCCTGGCCTTAAATGCTGACGAACCGAAGGACAGTTTACTGTCCGAGCTCGATGAAGTCAAAATTTTATTCTTTTTCTTTCGAAGGATGAAAATGGATATGAAGAGAAATAAAGTTCAATCCAGTGATCCTAACCTGTTTGCAATCGGCTTTACAGGTCAGAACGGGAAACAAAAGACCTTAATCCTTATGAATCGTGACACAGCTTCTATTATTACGAACATAGATAGAATGGACAATTTTACTTGGCAAGAGACAACATCACAGTATTACAGGAACTATATAATGAATGAGATGAAAAAGTTACGATTTAACCGGGTAAGATTATTGTATTAACAAATGTTGCCCAGGTGAAGCTTGGTCAATGTTTCTTCAAAAAAATCGGGTACAGTAAAGTTAATTGAAAATAATATCTTTCATTCTTGATTTTGGTGTTACAACCAGTGACACAATCTCTCCATCTTTATAAGATACTTCAACTATGGTATTTCCCGGAGCATGTAACTTAAAATCTACATCCCATTCTTCCGGCCAGGCAGGAAGAATATGAATTTTACCTCCGATGGTCTGGAGCAGCATTTCCTGCAAACCAATCATACCTGATCCCCCACGGTTATGATCCGGTACCCAGTCGTGTCCCGGCCCCCAAAATGTAGGGAACCTGCGTTTGCTATCGTCTAGTTTACGGCTATTGAAGTCGGCAGCCAGGTCTGTCAGCCCCATCCGGGCAAAGAAAATTCCATCCTGGTGCCAGCTATCCACATTCCCTTTTCGGAAGTTACCATATTTGTATGTGTCCCGAAATACCTGCATATCATCACGCCATAATGCAAACCTGTTGAATGGAAAAAGTGGGTATAACATAGGCAATTCGCCATTCCCATACTCTTTCCAGCTTTTGGCGGGTAAGATGGTTCTGACACCGTTCCTTGCGTAAGTTGTGTTAGGAGGGGTAGAAGAAACGAGATCTTTGAGCAGTGGCTGGGGAGTGTCTTCGGATGTATCAGTGTAGGGATAATCAGGAATGGTCTCTTTAAGCTTTCTATAGAATTCTTTATTACGTAATATAAGAACATCGTCATCAAGCGTAAGTATCTCATCCACACACGCCTGCAATCCTGCAATCACATCCGTTGGATTAGTTGCAGCTCTAAAGCTCTCACAGGCTTTTGATGGAAAAATAACGAGATGTCCCTTAGAGTCGAGCTCCTGGCCTGAACGCATTTTTTGACGTTTGCGGTAATGCTCGTAAAAAAATACCACTGCATTTTCAATAAACGGTATATACTTGGAGATATCAGCACCTGTGTAACGCCTGTATTCAAGTATCATGTATGCATGTTCAAGCTGCGATTCCCAATGATATGCGATGGCTCTGTTGTCCATTATTCCGGTTTCAACAGGTTTGCCTACTTGATAGAGACCATCTATCTGCGGATCACCGAATGGAACTTCTTTGTTACGTTTTCGGGGTCCGCTTTTCCATCCGTATCCATGTCCGAGAGCTACTCCCGATACTCCAAGATACTCACTGAAAATAGCACCATCATGTTTGAAGTTAACTTTAACACGTGCCTGTGCGCCTGGCAATGCTTTTCGATATAACTCAAACTGCGGAAGGATCGCATCCTTATCGCCGCTTTTCAGCATTGGCCAATAGAGTAACCGCTGATTCTGCGCAGTGAATACACCTCCACCCCACTGTCGCCAGTCGGGACTAAATGTTGCCCACTTATCACCTGCCAGATTGGCATCAAATGTAAAGTTACCACCATTGAATTTTGTGGGATACTCGCCAAAAGCATTGCATCCAAGTTGATAACGGAAAAGGTTGTAGTTGCGCCCAATCCGCCAGGCCCTGTCAGAAGTATCCGGATCATTCGGCTGAATGACAATGTAGCTTCTTTCCCAGAACGCTTTCCACCATGCGAGGGTTGTTAATCGTGCTTTTTCCAGATCATGCTCAGAAGTCATGACCATTGATTCCAGATCATCCCGCCATATATCAATTGTTTCACTCTGATCAATATGTGTGACAATACGCAAATGGTGCTTACGGGAAGATTTTTCTGAGCGCAGCCCCCATGCTTTGTAATCGGTGTTTTGATAGGTACCCTTGGACTCTCCTGCTTTTATGAAATTATTACCGGTCATAATACCTCCAAATGTACGATTTCGAAGGTCATCGTTAATCTCATCCCTGTATGCTTCGAGTCCCTGCTGTTTGATCAGCAGTTCAGGAAGCAGGCGGCCTTCATCCGGATTACGGTGATAAAACAATACACCATTATTTGTGTAAGACACACTGTCTTTAACCAATGTTACCTTCCCTGGATATTTCCAAAGCGTAAAGCAAGAGTGTCTTCGCTGGTCATCATTGCCGAGAATTTCCGTTTTCTGTCTCCAGTTCTCATATTTTGCCATAACCTGAATCTTTTTGTCAGCATCGATTTCCACGTGAATGATAGGTCGCTTCACTTCTGTCCAGATTCGTAATGTAACATCAAGATCAGAACCGTTTTTCTGTCTGGTAACTCCCTGAATTTCTACATAACCTTGCTGTAACTTTAATTCCTGCCTGAAACGAACAGCTGATTCCGTAAAAGGATTCGGATCCAGTTGCAGACGAATGCGCCCCAACTTGAGATATTCGTTATCTTCTGCCAGACTTCCGCTTCGCTGTATGTAAAAAAGCACATCTCCTTTCTCTACCCATACGTTAAGCCCGATATCACCACCTCCACAAGGCATGGATCCTGAAGCATCCTTGCTCTGGGTATTCCAGACAATATTATAATTGTCCTCAAAGGGTGGAGTTGGCTGTTTGTTTGTACATGCCTGACTTAACAGGATACATGCTGTAAAAACAATAATAAGTATGTGCATTTAATCAGATTTTTAGGGTGTCCATTATTATAAATTATCACTATTAACCGACTAAATTCAAGAACACTCAATTGGTTCATCACAAAGATGCGTACTTTTAAGCTAAAAAAACAGAAAGATGTCAACAAGTTTAATGTATCATGGTTTTGGTCTGACCGAACAGGAATATCTG
>Ga0209834_10000340_pt1 | contig 28907 bp, 30 predicted proteins | sample Mar14236cmmetaG_FD_184134 | JGI IMG/M metagenome (GOLD analysis project Ga0209834, IMG submission 184134) | Marine hydrothermal vent microbial communities from Guaymas Basin, Gulf of California to study Microbial Dark Matter (Phase II) - Marker... ... | reverse complement strand
CCTGCCTACCAGCATCCATGTGCCGCCGGAGAAGAAGCGCATTCACGTCTCTCTCAATGACCAGATCCTGTCCGCCTACGAGGATCACGTCTTGGTTTACAGGACAGAAATCTCCTCAGGTTTGGGATACAAGGAAGTCGAATTAAATGATCCTTTTGCAACCGCTACGCCCAGGGGAACTTTCCATGTGACCTCTAAGTACCCTTCAAAACACATGGGCGGGGCAATTGCCACTGGAGCGCCAGGCAGCTATACGCTTCCAGGAGTTCCCTGGGCGACTTTCTTTATTTATGATACCGGGGTTGCTTTCCACGGCACCTATTGGCACAATAATTTTGGCAATCGAATGAGCCACGGCTGCATTAACATGAGAAACAGCGACGCAAAATGGCTCTTCTGCTGGACAAACCCCGCCTATGATCCTCCCTACTTGGATCATTGCGCCTGGCAAAAAACAGGTCACGGCACGCGGATCGTCGTTGAGTAAGGTCCGGGCTGCCGGTTATTCTGTGTTAAAATGGGTCGCATGAGTAGCAAGACGATTGCCAAAAACAAAAAGGCCTATTTTAACTTCCAAATCCTGGATACGTACGAGGCGGGAATTGTTCTCCAGGGCTCTGAAATAAAATCCATACGCAATCACCAGATCAGCATTGATCAGGCATACGTTTATGTCGATGGAGAGGAGGCCTGGCTGGTAGATTCCTACATCCATCCCTACGAACAGGCCAGCTCCTTTAACCACGACCCCCACCGGCGCAGAAAACTTCTCCTACATAAAAAAGAAATCCTCGAACTGTGGGATACGGTCCGCATCAAAGGCAATACCATTGTGCCCTTACGGGTTTACCTGTCCGGCGGCAAAGCCAAGATCGAGATCGCGGCGGCAAGAGGTAAAAAACTGCATGACAAAAGAAAAGATATCACCGATCGGGATATCAAACGGCAGACAGAGAGGGAGCTAAAAAACATCGGTTTTTAGCAGGCCCTTTCCAGCGGGAAATTGCTATGAGTTTTCCTTCAACCATCGCCGGACTAAACGAGTTGCCTTCTGATCAAAAAAGGGAGATATATAGTAAAATCATCCCCCCTGAGCTACTCGATTTGTTTGGTGTTTCGCAAGACCTTCGGGATCAGGATGGCAGGGATCTTTTCCACTTGAACTGCGATCCAGGAACAGCGGACGTCGAAATAGCCCTATTCCACCAAGCAGATGCCAAAGACCCGATAATTTTCGGACACATTACAGATACAATCCACGGGCAGATCCACATCCTCCTGTATGGGATGAATGACGTCAATTCCCCCCGCTATAACGTCGACGTCATGCCCGATGGCACAAAAACCGGTTTTGGCACCAATCACCGCAACCTGGAAGAAGAACTCAAAGCCCTTCAAGGGGGCTTGGCACCCGGCCAGATCTACCGAGGCCCCCATCTTTTTAAGGAATCCCTCCGCCAGTTTGAACAATTTGTTTCCTGTCTGGGTCACGATTTGTTTTTTGTCGAACCACTTTTTTATCACGTGGCAATCGTTTTTGAGCGCTACCATTTTCATTACCAGAAGGGAAAAGGATTCGTGAAACGGATCAATGAGGGATTCTCCCAAGGCGGTGATCTGCTGCCCCTCCTCGATGGGAGTAATCCCTTCAGAGACCCCAGGGCTGCCGGTCAAATCCGATTGCGCTCCTGGGCAGTTCACGACAATATTCTGGGAGAACCCTTCAGCAACGTTACCATGTACAAATACATCGACCAGGGAATAACTCCCTGCAAGGAACCCTCATTGCCGTGGTAAACAGATCACAACAAACTGGTTGTGAGTTTAACCCAAGGGAAAACCTTTATGATTGAAATAGATGGACATTCACTTAACCTCGCTGAAATCCAGCGGGTGGCATTCGGAGGAGAAGAAGTAGTCCTCTCACCAGAATCTACTCAAAAAATCACTCAATCCAGAGAATGGGTCGAGAAGATCATCCAACGAGGCACACCTGTCTACGGTATCAATACCGGTTTTGGGATCTTTGCTGACAAGAAGATCTCCCGGGAGGAAATTCGAACCTTAAATCGGAACTTGATCCTCAGCCATGCAGTGGGTACGGGAGACAACCTGCCGGTTGAAGTGGTGAGGGCAGCTATATTGATCAGGGCAAATACATTGGCCAAGGGTTATTCTGGCGTCCGGCTGGTTCTGATCAACACCCTCCTGGAAATGCTCAACAAGGGAGTCCATCCAAATATCCCTTCCCAGGGTTCCCTGGGGTCCTCCGGGGATCTCGCCCCGCTTTCTCACCTTGGCCTGGTCTTGTCCACGGATCAGCAAGACCTTGAAGAACACTCAGGGTACGCCACCTATCAGGGAAAGATCTATTCAGGGAAAAAAGCCATGGCCAAGGCCGGCATTCAGCGGATCATTCTGGAAGAAAAAGAAGGGTTGGCTCTAAATAACGGGGCAACTTTCTCCGCTGCCATCGCCTCCCTGGTCTGCGCTGAGGTGGAGAATTTGCTTGCAATATCAGAGATCGCACTCAGCTTGAGTCTGGAAAGTCTCCTGGGAATCTCCAGCGCCTTTGATCCCCGTATCCATCAATCCCGCCAGCATCCAGGTCAGATCAGGTTCGCAAAAAGGATCCTCGCCCTCACCCGGGGCAGCACTTTACTGGATTCAACAGATCGGGTCCAGGATGCTTATTCCTTGCGCTGCAGCCCACAGGTTCATGGTCCTGTTTACGAGACGCTGGACTTTGCTAAAAATGTGATCCAGCGGGAAGTAAACGCTGCCACAGACAACCCCTTGCTATTCCCTGATGGTGAGGCTATATCCGGAGGTAATTTCCATGGAGAGCCGGTTGGCATGGTTATGGATTTCATTGCGATCGCACTCTCTGAAATCGCCGGCATCTCTGAAAGGAGGATCTATCGGTTAACAGACGGCCGATTAAACGAAGACCTCCCTCCCATGCTTGTTGACAACCACCAAGCCGCCGGATTGAATTCCGGGATGATGATGCCGCAATATACAGCGGCTTCTCTGGTACTTGAGAATCGGGCCCTGGCCAGTCCGGATTCGATCTATTCCCTGCCAACATCCGCATCCCAGGAAGATCACAACGCCAATGCCATGACAGCCGCTAGACACGCTCTTCAAATTGTAAATAACACCCGCCATATCCTTGCCATCGAACTCTACACTGCCGCCCGAGCGCTGGATCTGCGCTTGCGGGCGCATCCAGAACTTAATCCTGGCAGGGGCAGTGCGGCTGCCCATAAAATCATTCGCGACAATGTGCCCTACCAGCCAGGAGATACCCTCTGGGGTCCGGAGATCGATCAAGTCAAGTCATTAATAGAGAATGGCCGGCTTATCTCCGGAGTCAACAAAGCCCTCAACGCCCCCGATATCCCGGAGGAATAGACCGGCCGCGGAAGGAGCTACCTATGGCAGATTGCCCATTTTGTAAAATCATCGCCGGCGATCTTAGCAGTTCTTTTGTGTATAAGGACGAGGTCTGTTCAGCGATCATGGATATCCAGCCCGTCAACGCCGGTCATGTGCTCCTGATGCCGAATGAGCACATAGCAGACCTGGCCGGTTTACCACCTGAAACAGCTTCGCATATTTTTCTTATCGCTCAAAAGTTAGCCTTCGCGGTTCGGCAAAGCGGCGTACAATGTGAAGGGATCAATCTCTTCCTGGCTGATGGGAAAGCGGCTATGCAGGAAGTGCCGCATTTTCACCTGCACATCATCCCCCGCTTTGAGGGGGATGGATTTGGTTTTCAATTCAGCCCCCGTTATGCGGAACTGCCCACCCGCGAGGAACTTGACGCTAACGCTCACCACATCAAACAAGCCCTGGAAGGGTTATCTCCCGGAGACCAACAGCTATGAAGGGTCAAACTCAGCAGCTGGAAAGCAGCTCAAATGAATTACTGAGATCAGCTATTCTGGTAGCGGTTCTTTATATCGCTGCCCAGATGCTGGCTGATATCGCCAGCCTGCAAATCGTATTTGTTGCCGGCTTTTCTATTGACGCAGGTACTTTTATTTATCCCCTTACTTTCACCCTGCGCGATATGGTCCATAAAGTAGCCGGCATAAAAATCGCCCGCACCCTTATTTTGGCAGCAGCTGGTGTGAATATCTTCATGGCCCTGTTCTTTAAATTTGTCGCCAGTCTGCCCCCGGACCTGGCTGTTGGCCCCCAGACAGCGTTTGGCGCCCTGCTCTCCCCGGTCTGGAGAATAGTCCTGGCGTCGATTGTAGCTGAGGTAATCGCTGAACTGATCGACACAGAAGGATACCGGATCTGGGTGGAAAAAGTGACCCGGCGCTATCAATGGGCCCGAGTCGTGTTCAGCAACGCGATCAGCATTCCTGTTGACAGCTTCCTGTTCAGTTTCCTGGCCTTTTGGGGGGTAATGGCACCGTCAGTAGTGGTCTCCATCTTTCTCAGCAATATGATCATCAAAGGACTTACAACGCTGATCAGCATCCCGGGAATCTATCTTGTCAAGGAAAGGGATGCAGGGTAGCGTTGTTTCTATCTCAACAAAGCACCTATTAACAGACAAGGCTATCAACCTATACCATTGACCAAAAGAGAGGACCAGAATGAAAAAGATCGTTTATGCCCTAACCACCAGCTTGCTTCTCCTGCTGCTGGCTGCCTGCAACATGCCCAGGTCAACATCTTCCTCTGTTGACCAGACCGCGATAATCAACACATCTGTTGCGAAAACTGTGGCCGCCGGCTTGGTTGCTTCTGTCCAACCCACCGACCAGCTTCCATCTACAAACACCCAAACTCCTGATTCCGGAATTGAAGATACACCCCAACCCTCCGGTACTCCCATCCCGAATACAGCCACCCCCTCGGTCACTCCAATTCCCTGCAACCTGGCAAAGTTTATCGACGATGTCACCATTCCAGATGGAACCATGTTTGAGCCAGGAGAGACTTTTACCAAAACCTGGAGTCTGAAAAATGTGGGCTCATGCACCTGGACCAGCGGGTATGACATTGTGTTCTCCAGCGGCGACGCGCTGGGTGCACCCAGCGCAGTTCAGATCACAACCGGAACAGTAGCTCCCGGGCAGATTGTTGAGGTTTCAGTTGATCTCATCTCTCCTGATTCTGCCGGGACGTACCGCGGCAACTGGCAAGTGCGTGATTCATCCGATGAAATCTTCGGAATAGAGAACAGTGACAGTGGCTATTTCTGGGTTGAAATTAAAGTAGTGGTCCCGACAAATACACCTGAACCTCAATCCTCCATTCTCCACCGATCTGGCTACAGCAAAACGTTAAGCCAGGGAGGCAGGAGTAGCGATACCCGTTTGGGAATTGCACCCAACGGAGATGCACTGCGCGCTTTCCTGGATTATGATCTCAGCATCCTGGCTGGTCTGTCTTCCAGCTCGACTATCCAATCTGCCACCCTGGACGTCAGTAATTTTTCAGGCAACAGCTGTTTTGAGTTCCTGCACCCCCTAAAAGCAGGCCGGATCGATTATGGGACCACGGCAGATTATCCCTCCGACTTTAATCAAGTGCCCTCTGTCAGTATATTTTCCGTCCCCTCTGGCGCAGAAATCGCTTCACCGATCGATATCACCAGCATCTTGCAGGATTTTATCGGTGATGAAGGTGCGGGACACTTCCAATTCCGGATGGAATTGGAGCACGATGATGCCGGCGCCGCCTTTAAATGTGTTATGGAATGGCCAGATCCACTCATCCATATCACTTATCTCCCCTGACCGGGCTTCAATAAAACAAAACAGAAAACCCTCCTGGATTGATCAGGAGGGTTTGGTCTTCTTTCCAGCGGAATTACCCGGTATCGATTCCAGCGAACAAATCATCCCTCACCGGTACCTTGTTCTCTCCAATTGGCGGGTAGGCCTGCATAAATTGATCTTGGGCTCTGCCCCCAAAAAGCCAGGCAAACAGGCGCATGGGCCCTCTCGTCAATCCCCTGCCTCCCTGGCTGGCATGACATGCGGATGCAGCCAGTTTTGCAGAACGATAGGGACCATAAGAAATCCGGGCGTGAATGGGGAAGTCATCTTCCGCCAGCTGGGTTAGATCGATATCCTGGTTTTTCCCATATTTGCTGGGGTCTTTGCCAAGCATTCTTAACAGTCGTACGTTGAATCGAATAAAACGGCGCGGGATGGTATGGTAGAAAAGCCTGGACGGCTGGTAGGGAGGTGAGCTGCTTTCAAATTCCGGATCCCTTGCCAATGAAACCCCCTTTGTGGTTGCCCTGTTAATGAAGATATGATCTGGGTGCCGGTATCCGCCCACTGGATCAAAGGTAAGGACCACCTGGGGTTTGATCTCCCGAATATATTCAGCAATCTTCCCAGCAACCTCATCCAGGGGGGCATTGATCAGGGCGCGGGGATGTTCATTATCCACGCTTCCTGTCATCCCGGAATCCCTGTAAGATAACAAATGGACGTTTTCAATGCCCAAAGCTTTGGCTGCGCAGTTCAGCTCATGAACCCGCAGATCAGCGATGGAATCATAACCAACTAAGCATTCCGGATCAACCTCTCCAGCCTCCCCGCGGGTCGCACAGATCAGGGTTACTTTCACCCCCTCACTGGCACATTTTGCCAGTGTTCCACCCATACCAAAAGATTCGTCGTCAGGATGAGCGAGTACAGAAAGGATCCTTTTTGTCAAAACTATCACTCCTGATAAAATAGGGATAAAAAAACTCAGCTGGATTATAACATCCAGGAGAAAAACCCTGCCAGCGGTGAATACCTCTTAGATCTCTTTTACTCCGGGAGGAGAAAAAGAGGTGAACTTTATCCTGCCTTTCTCTCTAGACGTGTAACAAAGCCTTGATTTGCCGTTGACACCTCCTCGAATCCTGCTAAAATGCAGGTCAGGTTTTTATTCATTTCAGACCACGGGAAATCCATGGAAAACTCTCAAGCTATCAACCTGACTCCTGAAGCAGCAATCGCAGTTAAAACCCTATTAAAAGAACAGAACCTTGTCACACACTCCCTGCGGATATTTGTCGCCGGGGTTGGTTGAGGGGGTCCTCAGTACGGCTTGTCCCTGGATGACAAGGTCAGCGATAGTGACCAGGTTTATTCCAGCCATGGCGTACAGGTCATCGTAGATGGCCAGACACTTGCTTATTTGCAAAAAGCCACCATTAAATTCGTAGAAGAAAATGGTCAGAGCGGTTTTCAAATAGAACAGCTTGCGCCAAACACCGCAACTTCAAGTTGTGCCGGATGCGATCCCGCTGCCGGATGCGGCTAAAGTTCCTGATCTAAAATTAACAATAGCCCTAGGATCGGCGCAAGAATGAAACCAACAACCCAAATAATCCTACAGATACCAAGCCTAGGATGATGAAACCGCTTGGTAAACCTCCCGCTCCACTGGATGCCCCAACCGGCTGAAAGGTTGGCACAACCAACGGTGGCGCTGGGGTAAAAGTGGGTTTGCGGGTTGGCGGAATCTCAGATATGAACTGGGATGCCAACGTAGGGTCGATGGTCGGCGTTGTTTCCGGTGTTGGCGTAGGGGGTTTAGGAACAATAGGCAGCTCACCGGTTAAGCGAACGTAAGCACCATATACCCAGGCAACACCTTCAGGGACTCCAGGGTAGACAATTTTTACCCAAGCACCGCCTTCAGTACGTGCCAATGCAGGCACTACCTGACGGTTAATCAGCACACCAACTTTCGGATAAAAAACATCCGGTCCGGACCGAACATTGATCTGATCTTCTGGCTCTGAGTATACAGTTGCGAACGGGCCTATTGCAGTTCCAGTGACAGTGGGGATTGAGACTGTTGGCTGCTGATTGGATTCAGACGCCCGGGCAGAATCGGGGCCAATAAGGAATAAAACCAAAGCCAATACAAGCGGTATTATTGATAAAAGAATAGATGTTTTCTTAGACATACTTGTCCCTGATTATTCCTTAGATCCTTCCAGTTTTCCAAGAGCAGTCACCGCGTAAGGAAAAAGCCTTTCCTCATCAAGTTGCCTTTTACGGGGAGTTATCAGCCCTGATCTGGCTCTGTTTTTTTCAATTCTTTGAATGAGGTTCCTGATAGAAATCGCTGTGTTCAAGTAACCAACCTCACCGCAGAAATAGAGCGTTTGCTGGCGTATCTCAACAGGTAGCTTACGGTCGTTCACTATACCACCTAATATTTTTCCTGCATAGGAGCACAGTTTCATTATCTGCACGATGGCTTCCTCAGCAGCAAGATAACGGGCGGATACTTCTAGCAATTTTACCAGCTGCTCTTTTTCTAGTTGGGTAGTGAATGCGGCCAGTGTCCGAAACGATCTAGCAGGCAGCCCCTCTCCTGGCCGGTCAAATTCCAGCAGGCAGCCCAGTGCTTGGACGGCACGAAAACGAATTTCCAAAACCGGATCAAGCAGGCGGGTCGCCAGCAGGTAGACCGCCAGCGGTTGTTCCCGGAAGCCTTCCAGGGATCCCAGATCATCGATGGCTTGTTCGCGTATATCTGGATCAGGGGCAATTAGAGCCTCCAACACCGACCAGGTCCTTGGTTTTCGAAAAAACGCATCCTCTTCTGTTCTCTGATCCATATCCAACTCAAATTGGCCAGCTGTATCCTGCTCAGCAGGTCCTGATCCTTAGTGATCCTTGAAATCATTCATCCGCTGTTCAAGAGAGTTCAGGAGCGCTTGATAAGCATCTGCAAAGGCCTGCACGCCCTCCCTCTCCAGTTCATCCGCTACCTGCCGCATATCAATCCCCAAATCCGCCAGTTTTCCAAACACCGCGCGGGACTCATCCAGGCCTTGCCCAAGCGACAGTTCAGCTTTGCCGTGATCCAGGTATGCCTGGAGTGTTTTTGGCGGAACAGTATTTACGGTGCCAGGACCTATTAAGCCATCTATATAATATGTATCCGGATAAGCAGGATTCTTTGTACTGGTGGAAGCCCATAAGGCCCGCTGCGGTTTGGCTCCCTGAGCGGCCAGATCCTGGTACCGGCCCGCAGTTTCACCAAAATATTGCTGGTAGAGCTCATAAGCCAGTTTCCCGCTGGCCAGGGCTGCTTTACCAAAGAGGTCCTTGACCTCTCCGCTCTGCTCGGGAGAGGCAACTTCCAGCAGCCGTTCCAATCGGTTATCAACCTTCGTGTCGATCCGGGATATAAAAAATGAGGCCACAGAGGCGATTCCAGCAATCGGTTTTCCTGCGGCTGCCCGTTTTTCCAGGCCGGCGAGATAGGCCTGAATCACTTCCTGATAACGATCCAGGCCGAAAATCAAGGTGACATTTACATTGATCCCCGCGGCAATAACCCCTGTAATCGCTGGCAGGCCTTCCCGTGTGGCAGGAATTTTTACCATCAGGTTTGGACGATCCACCAGCTCCCAAAGTTTATTTGCCTCGGAAATGGTCTCCTCTGTCTGGTGAGCCAGGGTTGGATCGACTTCCAGGCTGACATACCCATCACCGCCAGCCGTTTGTTGGTACAGCGATCCAAATAAATCGGCAGCAGCTTGGATGTCCTGAATCGCCAGGCTTTGATAGGCTTCTTCTCGTGTAAGGCCTTGGGCGGTAAATACCCGGATGTCCTGATCGTATTCTGAGGATTGGCTGATAGCATTGTTGAAGATACTCGGGTTGGAGGTGATACCCCGAATTTCTCCCTTTTCAACCATCTCCGCCAGGGAACCATCCCAGAGAAGTTTTCTTTCTATATTGTCATACCAGAGGGATTGTCCAACCTGCTTGATTTGTTTGAGTATCTCACTCATTAAGCTCATCCTTCATTTTCAATTGCTTTGACTTTATTTACTCTGCGAGCAAACCTTTCTCCCTGGGGCTGATCGCCAAGATACTCGGCCTTTAGGAAATTATCCACCAGCGAACGGGCTAACTCCTCACCTATCACCCGGCTCCCCAGGCAGAGCAGGTTCATTCCATCGTGCTCCACGCCTTGGCTGGCACTATAACAATCATGACACAAACCAGCATAGATCCCTTTCATCTTATTGGCAGCGATGCACACCCCCACACCAGATCCACAGATCAGGATGCCCCGGTCTGCCTTCTTCTCCTGGATCGCCTGGCCTACCAATTTAGCGAAATCTGGGTAATCCACACTGGAGAGTGAATTGGTGCCGAAATCAATCAGCTCAAATCCTTCCTCCCGCAGGTACTCCAGGAGGTTTTCCTTGAGGGCATACCCTCCATGATCTGCCCCAATGGCTATACGCATATCATTTCCTCCTCATCAATTTCTCAGCCTGGTCGATAACCTTTTCAACAGTCAGACCGTATTTTTCATAAATTATGTCCGCTGGAGCAGAAGCACCATACTTGTCCACCGTGAGTGTGATTCCTTCCGCCCCCACCCATTCCATCCAACCCTGGGAGATGCCGGCTTCCACCACCAGCCGCCTGGTGATCTTCCTTGGCAGCACGCTCTCCTGATAATCAGGATCCTGTTGACGGAACACTTCCCAGCTGGGGAATGAAACCAACCTTAGGCAAACTCCTTGAGCTGCCAGCGCTTCCCCGGCTTTGATGATCAGATCCACCTCAGAACCAGTAGCCATCAAGATCAACTCAGGCGGATCGCTGCCAAGATCCCCCAGCACATACGCGCCCTTAAGCAATCCTTCCGCCCCGTGATAACGATCCCGGTCGATCACAGGCAAAGCTTGCCGGGAAAGGGCCAGCGCAGTGGGCCTATCGCGATGTGTAATCGCAAAAGACCAGGCTTGCGCGGTTTCATTCGCGTCTGCTGGCCGCAGCACTGTTAACTGAGGGATAGCCCGCAGGGCTGCCAGGTGCTCAACTGGCTGATGGGTAGGACCATCCTCGCCCACTCCAATGCTGTCATGGGTGTAGACCCAGATACTTGGAATATGGGAAAGCGCGGATACACGGACTGCCGGACGCATGTAATCAGAAAATACCAGGAAAGTCCCTCCATAAGGAATTAGCCCGCCGTGAATGGCCATGCCGTTCACCACGGATCCCATCCCGTGTTCTCTGACACCAAAATGGAAGTTCCTTCCTTGATATTGGCCTGGCTGGAAATCCAACTCGCCATCCAGCCAGGTCTTGTTGGATGGGGCCAGATCCGCTGACCCTCCCACGAGTTCTGGGATCTGTCCAGCCAGCTCATTGAGGACTTTTCCAGAAGCAGCCCTGGTGGCCATCCCTTTTTCATCCGCTGGGAAATTCGGGACCTGCCAACTACCCGGCAGCTCCCCTGCCAACCGGCGTTTCAGCTCGGCTGCCAGATCAGGATGCTGTTCTTGATAATCAACCATCAGTTCCAGCCAGCGCTCTTCTTTTTCCTTTCCCGCCCTTCCGGCTTTTCTAAAGATCTCCTTGGCTTCCTCCGGGATATAGAAATGAGGTTCGATCGGCCAGCCCATCCCCTCTTTGGCAGCCATTAATTCCTCCACTCCGGGAGGAGAGCCATGAGCAGCCGCGGTGTCCTGCTTGGTGGGAAGCCCATAACCAATATGAGTCCTGCAGATGATCAATGATGGTCGTTCGTCGGATTTGGCCCTTGTAATGGCCTGATCGACAGCAGCGATATCATTGCCATCCTCAACGTGCAGAACCTGCCAGTGATAAGCTTCAAACCTTGCAGCCCGATCTTCAGTGAAAGTGATATCCGTTGAGCCGTCAATCGTAATTCGATTGTCATCATAGAGGTAGATCAATTTCCCCAACCGGAGATGACCGGCAAGAGAAGCAGCTTCAGAGGTAACGCCTTCCATCAGATCCCCATCCGTGACCAGGCCGTAGGTGTAATGATCGATCACAGGAAAATCCGGGCGATTATAGGTCGCTCCCAGATGGGCTTCCGCAATCGCAAAACCCACCCCGTTGGCAAACCCCTGACCAAGCGGCCCCGTGGTAGTTTCCACACCCGGCGTCAATCCATATTCCGGGTGACCTGGCGTCAAGCTTCCCCACTGCCTGAAATTCCGAATCTCTTCCAAAGACAAAGCATATCCCGTCAGATGAAGCAAGGCATACAGGAGCATCGATCCATGACCGCCGGAAAGAACAAACCGGTCCCGATTCGGCCAGTCAGGATTGGCCGGATTATGACTCAGGTGATTTACCCACAGCGTATAAGCCAAGGCAGCAGTTCCCATGGGAAGTCCAGGATGTCCGGAATTGGCTTCCTGAATCGCATCGGCCGCTAAAAATCTGAGGGTGTTTATTGCGAGTGAATCCCGTGAGTTCTGTCCAGCCATAAATTCTCACTCCTCTTCATGTCTAAGAACTACTCCTTCAATTCTACCGCAGACCCTGATTTGTTCCTCAATATTGAGCAGGATTAACAACATTCTAGTACATCGAGCGAAATTTTTAATCACAATTTATCTTCCCCCAGTTTCCGGCAGCAAATTCTCTCCATCACAATAATTGGACAAAATTATCGTTATCGCCAATTTATTTTGTCAATTTTCCGTAACGTACTGTGAGTTCCTTCCTTTTGTGACACGATTGTGATTTAAATCACTATTACATAAAAAAACCTTTCACTATACTGTTTACTGGATTTTACTGGTTTCTTCCATTCGTTACGAAAACTATTTGCGCATCACTGGTATATCGAGCAATGAGGAGGCTGGTATGACCCATACAGTAACATCTCGCCCCCCGACCCTGTTTGACAATGTCATAGCCGAAACCCCTGGAAAGGCACTGAATTTACATGCCTGTTTGCAGTGTGGTACTTGCGCTGGTTCCTGTCCTTCAGGACCAGACATGGACCACAGCCCCCGGGCTATTTTTGCCATGCTGGATGCGGGAATGGATGATGAGGTTTTAAATAGCAACACGCCCTGGTTTTGCGTTTCCTGCTATTACTGCATGGTTCGCTGCCCCCAGGAAATCCCCATCACGGATATCATGTATACCCTGAAAAGGCTGGCCATCAAAGAGGGCTATTACCAGGAGGATAAAGCCCCGGAGTTTTCAGAGACATTTTGTGACTTTGTAGAACACAATGGCCGCAGCTTTGAATTAGGGATTGCGATGCGTTACCATCTTCGCTACCATCCTCTGGGGGCTTTTAAGATGGCAGCCGGTATGGGTTTACATTTGTTCAGGAAAGGGCGCATGGATCTTACCCCTTCCAGAATTAAGAATGTTTCCCAATTAAAATCGATCCTCAACAAAGCCAAAGAGCTGGGAGGTGCGGCATGAAATACAGCTACTACCCGGGATGTTCTCTCGAGAAAAACGCCCGATCCTATCACGTTTCCACCATGGCGATTGCCAAATCATTGGGGATTGAATTTGTTGAGGTTGAGGACTGGAACTGCTGTGGAGCGACGGAATACATCTCGATCGAAAAAGTTCCTGCATATGCACTGGTAACCAGAAATCTCGCTTTGGCAGCGGAGCAGAATGGCAGCACCAACCTGGTAGCGCCCTGCAGCGCTTGCTACTTGAACCTTAAAAAAGCGGATCACTACCTGGGCGAAAACGTTGATCTCCGCCAGAAGATCGATCTCGCCCTGGAAGCCGGGGGGCTAAGTTATCAACCCGGATCGCTCAATGTGCAGCATCTGCTGGAAATCATTGCGGTTGACATAGGATACGAGGAAATCGAGGCCCAGGTTAAAAGGCCACTTTTCAACCTGCGGGTCGCACCCTACTACGGCTGCCTGGTCCCCCGACCAGCAGCCATGGGAAGTTTCGATGATCCTGAACATCCTACTTCCTTAGACAACATCCTGAAGAGACTGGGAGCCACAGTAATCGATTTTCCCCTCAAAGCCCAGTGCTGCGGTGGGCATATGACCCAGATCAGCGAGGAAACTGCCCTGGAACTGCTTAGGCGGTTGCTCAAAAACGCTGCGGATTATAAAGCGGATATGATCGCCACACTTTGCCCTATGTGCCAACTCAACCTGGACGCGTACCAGGACGCAGTCAACGCTCATTTTGGCACGGATTACAAGATCCCAATCGTTTATTTCACGCAGCTGATGGGCCTGGCTTTTGGGCTGCCGGCTGATGAACTTGGGTTTGGATCGGAAATCGTTTCAGCCCGTCCAGCTCTGGAAAAAATCACCCTTGAAGAACCCAAACCAGCCAGAACACGTGAGCGGGGTAAAAAGAAGACAGACCTGCCCTTGCCAACCCGACCGGAGGAGGGATAAGCAATGACTGATCAAAAAAAATCCCCCGCAGAACAGGAAAAAGTTGGGGTCTATATCTGCCACTGCGGATCCAATATCGCTGGAACGATCAATGTTGAAGAAGTAGCCCAATGGGCTGAGAAAAATCCCAATGTTGTGGTAGCCAGAAATTACGAGTTCATGTGCTCCAGCACGGGCCAGGAGCTGATCGAAAACGATATCAAAGAGAAAGGCTTAACCCGAATAGTCGTCGCCTCCTGCTCTCCTCATATGCATGAAAAAACCTTCCGGGAAGCCACTGAACGGGGAGGGTTGAATCCTTTCCTGTTCGAGATGGCCAATATCCGTGAACACGGCTCCTGGGCAACCAATGACAAGGAAGCTGCCACTTCTAAGGCCAAGGCGCTGGTCAATGGAGCTGTGGAACGAGTAGTACACCACGCCCCCCTGGAAAAAATTCCAGTCGATATCAATCCCAACACGTTGATCGTTGGTGGCGGCATCGCGGGCATCACGGCGGCCTTGGAATTGGCTGAGGGAGGACATCATGTCTATCTGGTTGAGCGGGAAGGTACTATTGGCGGCCGCATGGCCCAGATCGACAAGACCTTCCCCACCCTGGATTGCTCTGCCTGCATCCTGACCCCGAAGATGGTCGATGTCGGCCAGAACGACAATATTACCCTGCTGACCTACAGCGAGGTAGAAAGCGTCGAAGGCTACATTGGTAACTTCAACATTACGGTTCGCAAAAAAGCCCGCTGCGTGACCGAAGAGCTCTGCACTTCCTGCGGAATTTGTGAGGAAAAATGCCCTCAGAAAGTGATCGATGAAAATTATGGAGCAGGCATCAGCTACCGGAAGGCGATCTACAGATCCTTCCCACAAGCTGTACCCGGCTACCCGGTCCTGGATAAGGAAAACTGCACTTATTTCCAGACCGGAAAGTGTAAAGTATGCGAGCAGGTCTGTCCCACAGAAGCAATTGATTATGAGCAGGAAGACAAGGTCATCACCTTCGATGTTGGAAATATCATCCTGGCCACAGGATATGACCTTTTTGACGCCCGCCAGATCCCCCAGTATGGATACGGGCGTTTGGCAAATGTCTTCTCCAGTCTTGAATTTGAAAGGATGGTTAATGCTTCCGGTCCAACAGCAGGGCATATCGTTTTGCGAGATGGTGTAACAGAACCTGAAAGCATCGCCATCGTGCATTGCGTTGGCTCCCGGGACCAAAATCATAATGAATACTGCTCCAAAGTTTGCTGCATGTATTCACTGAAATTTGCCCACCTGGTCCACGAACACCTGCCCGACGCCGAGGTCTATAATTTCTATATTGACATGCGCACCCCGGGGAAAGGATACGAGGAGTTCTATCACCGCTTGCTGAACGAAGGCACCCACTTCATCCGCGGCCGGGTCGCAGAGATCACCGATGCCGACCGCCATCCCGGAGAGGAAGGTAAGCTGATCGTTCAGGCTGAGAACACCCTCTTGGGAATCCAGCAGCGCACGCCAGTGGACATGGTCATTCTCAGCGCTGGGATCGAAGCCAGGCATGATGCTGAGGATGTCTCCAAGCTCTTCAAGATGGGCTGTGACCATGATGGCTTCTTCAACGAGCGGCACCCAAAACTCGCTCCGGTATCCACCATGACAGATGGTGTTTTTATCGCTGGCGCCTGCCAGGGTCCAAAAGACATCCCCGACACGGTCGCCCAGGGAGGTGCCGCGGCATCGCAGGTCGCAAAACTCATCAGCCAGGGCACAGTTTTGATGGAGCCTGTCAGGGCCAGTATCCGGGAAGAAGAATGCTCCGGATGCAGGATTTGCAACACCCTCTGCCCCTACAACGCGATCGAGTTCGACGAGGAAAAGTTTGTCTCCCGGGTGATCACTGCCCTTTGCCAGGGCTGCGGTACCTGTGTGGCTGCTTGCCCCTCCGGCGTGATTGATGGGGCTCATTTCACCTATACGCAAGTCATGGCAGAACTCAAAGGCGTACTCTGGGATGTCCAGAGCGACGTACTCACCAAGCAGGAGGTAGCATGAGCGATCATTTTGAACCTGTCATCGTCGGGTTTTTATGCAACTGGTGCTCCTACAGGGCAGCTGACCTGGCAGGAACAGCAAGAATCAAGTATGCCCCCAACCTTCGGCCTATCCGGGTGATGTGTTCTGGTCGCGTGGATCCTCAATTTGTCCTTCAGGCATTAAGAAGCGGCGCTGATGGTGTCTTGATCGCTGGCTGCCACCCCGGGGAATGCCACTATGTCAACGGAAATATCAAAGCCTTAAGGCGGTTTACGCTGCTCAGGAAGACCCTGGAACAATGGGGAATCGAGCAGGAGCGTGTCCAGTTGCTGTGGGCTTCTGCGTCCGAGGGTACTGTTCTGGCCGCAGCAGTCAATCGGATGACAGAAGAACTCCGAGCCCTGGGGCCGCTGCGCTGGGGTGAAAAGGTATTAGGGGATAACGGGGCAGCCCACCTGGTTGTTGAGGAGGTTTAACATGACAGAGAATGGAAAACCAAAATTAGCCATGTATTGGGCCTCATCTTGCGGGGGATGTGAGATCTCTGTCTTGAATATTCACGAGAATATCCTCACCGTGGACGAAGTTTTTGATATTGCCTTTTTCCCCTGTATCGCGGATTTCAAGATCAAAGATGTCGAAGCCTATCCTGATGGTTACATCGATATCTGTTTATTCAACGGCGCCATCCGGAATTCCGAAAATGAAGAGATGGCCCAGCTGCTGCGTCAGAAGTCAAAGGTCCTGGTAGCTTTTGGTTCCTGCGCCTATGAGGGCTGCATACCAGCACTTTCCAACTTGACCACGAAAAAAGCTACCTTTGAGAAGGTATATTTTAACAACCCCACCATCGATAACCCGGACAGGATTCTCCCCCAGCATTCAACAGAGGTAGCTGAAGGGGAGCTTACACTGCCCCACTTTTACCACACGGTCAAATCCCTCGATCAGGTTGTGGAAGTGGATTATTTCATTCCCGGTTGCCCCCCCGAACCACCCCAGATCTGGGCAGTGCTGCAGGTTGTTATAGGTGCCTTAACAGCCGGTCAGCCCCTGCCTCCAGCAGGTTCGATCATCGGGGCCGGCACAATGGCCCTGTGTGACGAATGCACCCGGGAAAAGAAGGAGAAGACCATCAAGCGCTTCTTCAGGCCTTATGAAATTCAGCCGAACCCTGATCAATGCCTGCTGGAACAGGGCATCATCTGCATGGGCATCGCCACTCGCTCTGGCTGCGGTGCCCTCTGCCCTTCAGTGGGGATTGGGTGCCGGGGCTGTTACGGTCCACCAGATGGTGTGGAAGATCAGGGCGCAAAAATGCTATCCGCAATCGCCTCTGTTCTTGACGTGGGGCATGAATCCATGGATGAAGATGTCCTCGAAGAACTCATCCAGGAAGCAGTGGACACCATCGCTGATCCGGCGGGGACCTTCTACCGCTTCAGCATGGCCCACTCGATCCTCAAACGTGTCAAGAACGGCAAAGGAGCTGCCTAATGGAACGGATAACCATTGATCCCATCACTCGCCTGGAAGGCCACGGTAAAATTGAAATCTTTCTCAACGAAGAGGGCAATGTTAAAAACGCTTACCTGCAAATCCCGGAACTGCGCGGTTTTGAGCAATTTTCTATTGGCCGCCCGGCGGAGGAGATGCCCCGCATCACCAACCGCATCTGCGGCGTTTGCCCCGAAGCTCACCACATGGCAGCCACCAAAGCCCTTGATGCCCTCTTTGGCGTGGAGCCTTCCTCCGCGGTTAAAAAACTGCGAGAGCTGTTTTACTCTTCCTTTTATGTCACAGATCACACCGTCCATTTCTACGCCCTGGGTGGACCGGACTTTGTGTTGGGTCCGGACTCCGATCCGGCTGAACGGAATATCCTGGGTGTGATCCGCAAAGTTGGCGTGGACATCGGCATTCAGGTGATTGAATGCCGGAAGAGGAACCACGAAGTCATCAAGATGCTGGGGGGACGCGGCGTCCATCCCGTTGCTGGCCTGCCCGGCGGCTGGAGCAAATCGATGACCAAGGAAGAGCACGAGCTCATCCTGGAATATGCGAAGCAGAATATTGATTTTGCTCTTTTCAGCCTTAAGATCTTCGATGATATTGTCCTCGCGAATCAGGCCTATGTGGATCTGATCGTCTCTGATGCTTTCACCCACCAGACCTATTATATGGGCACAGTGGATGAGAAGAATCAGATCAACTTCTACGACGGCCTGATCCGCGTCGTTGGTCCAGATGGGGCGGAATTGGTCAAATATCCAGCCAAGGATTATGCCAAACACATCGCCGAACGGGTGGAGCCCTGGTCATATCTGAAATTCCCCTACTTGAAAGCTGTGGGCTGGAAGGGTTTTGTGGACGGCGCTGATAGCGGCGTATACTGTGCCACTCCTCTTTCCCGCTTAAATGCGGCTGACGGAATGGCAACACCCAAAGCCCAGGAACATTATGAGCGCTTTTATGAAACGCTGGGCTCAAAGAAGACCAACGGCCGTTATGCACCGGTCCACCATCGCCTGGCCACCCATTGGGCACGCTTGATCGAGCTGCTTTATGCCGCAGAGAGGATGCAGGAATTGGCTCAGGACCCAGAGATCACGGATCCTGATGTCCGCCCGGTGATCACCTCGATCCCCACAGAAGGTATCGGGAGCGTAGAAGCGCCCCGGGGAACCCTCACTCATCACTACAAAACGGATGAGAATGGCATCCTGACTGACGTCAACCTGATCGTGGGCACTACCAACAACAATGCCCCAATTGCCATGTCAATCAAAAAAGCTGCTGAAGGGCTGATCAAGAACGGAGAGGTCAGCGAAGGGCTGCTGAACCAGGTGGAAATGGCATTCAGGAATTACGATCCCTGCATGTCCTGTGCGACGCATTCCCTACCGGGCCAGATGCCCCTCGAAATCCAGATACGGGACAAAGACGGTAAATTGGTCAACAGGCTCAGCCAGTACGTCGACCAGCCCTAAAGGGCTTATTCCAGTGTAAAACACAAGTAACCAGTGACCAGTGGACAAAGCTGGGAGCTGGTTACTTATTTACGGACATGAACAAAACCCTCATCATCGGACTCGGCAATCCTATCCTAACTGACGACGGCGTCGGCGTAAAAGTAGCCCGCGAAATTGAAAAGCTGGTTAACCTTGAGGTCCATCCCGATTTGACTGTCACGGAGGCCAGCGCGGGAGGCTTGCGGCTCATGGAAGCTGTTCTGGATTATCAGCGAGTGGTGCTGATTGACGCCTATTATCTGAATCCCGAATCCACCATCCCCGGCAAGATTCACCGCCTGGAACTGGAAGACCTGCGCTCTGTTTCTCCCACACAACACAGCACCTCAGCCCATGACACTTCCCTGGTGACTGCGCTGGATGCAGCCCAAATAATGGGCTTTCAGATACCGGAAGAATACATTATCTATGCTGTAGAAGTAGAGAACATACTTGAGTTCAGCGAAACCCCCACGCCTGCGGTGGCGGCAGCCATCCCCCAGGTAGCTGACCTGATCATCAAGGAATTATCTCTATCCCTTCGCTGATCACACACAGGTGTGAAGAATGACACCTGTAACACTGTGCAGTTTATGTTATATTTTTATTGTCTTTTGATGTAACCATTGGATCAGGGACCAAATTCCACCCAAAAAATTCCCAGTCCGCCCTCCATACAATACCCTAACGAGGTACCCGCTGAATGGAAAACATCGAGCTCATCCCCTTGTGACATCCAAATAACTGCGGTTCCAGTCTCCCCTAGCTCACTATTGTAGTCGAGGTCTGTTATGAAAACTGTTTACCGTACAATCCTTTTTGCCCTTATCAGTGTCGTCCTGGTAATATTTTCCTCCGCTGTTGTCCATGCCTATACGGCACCAGTCCCGGCTGGCGTGATCAGGGAAGATGTCCTTGGCCAACCTCTCACTGTTACCCCAGAACCAGAAAAAGACACCTGCATCCAGTGCCATGTGGACGGGTCCTTCAGCAATATCTGGACTCCTTTTGTACGCTGGATCGTCTTTGGCGCAGCTGGGGTTGCCCTGCTCTTTGGGGTTGCTCGCAGCGCCAGCGTCTGGAGCAACCAGTCTCACTGGGTGCCGATCCCGAAAAGGATCACCGCCTGGATAGATGAGCGCTACCAGCTATCTGAATTCTTAAAACCGATCCTCAGCAAACCAGTCCCTGACTGGCAGCGGCGCTGGTGGTACTGCCTGGGTGGATTGACTGTCTTCTTATTCCTCATCCAGGGGGCTACAGGTATCATGCTGACCTTTTACTATAAACCAACCCCGGCAGAGGCTTATGCCAGCATTCAATTCATTGAAAATGAAGTGCTCCTGGGTTCAGCAGTCCGCATGATCCATCACTGGTCAGCCAATGGCATGATTGTGATGGCCGTCGCGCATATGCTGCGGGTATTCATCCTGGGCGCATATAAACCACCTCGAGAGTTGAACTGGGTATCCGGTGTTACGCTGGGGGTGATGACACTGGCTTTTGGTTTCACCGGGTACCTGCTGCCCTGGGATCAGCGCGCTTACTGGGCGACCACGGTGGGAACAGAGATCGCCGGCTCGATTCCAGTGATCGGCCAGCTGGCATTGGTATTCCTCCGGGCAGGCTGGAATATTACCAGCTTGACGCTAAGCAGATTCTTTAGCCTCCATATCCTCATCCTACCGCTGATCACGGTTGGAACAATGCTGATGCATTTCCTCATGGTCCGAAAACAGGGCATCATGAAACCTCTATAAGTGTCGAACAGGGAATAGATACCTACGGGAGCAAGCAGATGTCTGAACAAAAACACGATGATAGTGTCCCTTTTTATCCTGATCACCTCGTTCTGGAAGCCAAGGTTGCCCTGGGTGTAGGGATCCTGGTTGTGGTCATTGGGATCATTGGCCTGTTCATGCCGGTTGGCCTGGGTGCACCGGCAGATCCCATGGATACGCCCGCCCATATCAAACCAGAATGGTACTTCCTCTCACTCTATCAACTGCTGCGTTTCATCCCAAAAACATTGGGAGCAACCGCACCAGTTCTGGCAGTCTTACTGGTCATGGTCTGGCCATTCTTGGATCATAAGCAGGATCAAACCACAAAAACCAGGCAGATTCGGTTCTGGTTTTCGCTGGTAGCTGTAATCATCATCATTGCCTTAACGATTTGGGGGGAGGTGAGTTGAATGAGTAAATTTACTCGACGCGATTTTTTGGATCTGGTCAAAAAGGGACTGGCCGTAACTGGCTTGTCAGCCCTTCTCGCGCCGTTCCTGGCCTATTTTTATCCACCAACCCTGGAAGAACAACCCTCTGATCCGGTCCGGGTTGGCCTGGTGGATGACATCCCCCTGGGTGAAGGCCTGACCATACCTTTTGGGCGCTATCCCGCCCTGGTCATTCATACGGACCAGGGGTTCCGGGCCTATTCCGCTGTTTGCACGCACTTTGCCTGCATCTGCAAGTGGGATAAGGAAGACCAGGTCATTCACTGCCCCTGTCATGAGGGCTATTTTGAGCCCCATGAGGGCGAAGTGATTTCCGGTCCACCCCCGCTTCCGCTGGCAAAAATCCCCCTCTCAATTATTGACGGTGAAATCTTCATTGGAGGAGAGGCATGACCACCACAGAAAAACGTATTGCTAAACCCTGGTCGCGAATAGCTGATGTCCTGCTCTATGGTCTGGGGCAATTGCGGACTGTGATGAAGATTTATCCCGGCATTATGCATTTGCTGATCTTCTGGGGCGTACTGATCCAGCTTCTCGGCACAGCGATAAAAATCATGCAGATGGGATTATTTGTGCCTTTTACCTGGCCTCTGTTCTCAGACTGGTTTTATGTGATCTACGAGCTGATCATGGATCTCGCCGGCGTGGCCATCCTGCTCGGTGTGCTGATGGCCTTGATCCGGCGCTGGATCATCAAACCCGCCTTCATGGAAAATTCCTGGGATGACCTCTATGCGCTGATCCTGCTGGCATTGATCCCGATCGTAGGGTTCTTGCAAGAAGGGCTCCGGCTCCATACCCTGGCCCCTGCCTGGAGTGGATGGTCGCCAATCGGGAATTGGACCGCTGGGATCTGGGGAGGATTAACTGCCGCGGGGGCACAAGCCCTCCACCCCTATTTGTTCTGGACACATGTTGGGCTGGGACTGATCTTGGCCGCCAGCTTGCCTTTCACGAAACTGCGCCACATCATCTTCACGCCCGTTCACATCTTCCTGAAAACTCGCCGACCCTCCGGCCAGCTGGAAAGCATTGCTGACCTGATGAACGCGGAGGTGCTGGGCGCCTCAGAAATCCAGGAATTCTCCTCCCTGGACCTGCTGGCATTTGATGCCTGTCTGCAGTGTGGGCGCTGTGAGGAAGTCTGCCCAGCTACCAACAGCGGAATGGCCTATTCTCCCCGAACTTTGCTCCTGATGCTCAGGGAAGACATGGCAGAAGGTTTGTTTGCAGCGGATGGGAAAGCTGACACTTCCTTGAACCCCGGACTGCTGGAAGAAGAGTTCTTGTGGTCCTGCACCACCTGCGGCCACTGCCTGGATGTCTGCCCAGCCTTTATCCGCCCCCCAGAGCAAGTGATCGATATCCGCCGGGCCCAGGTATTAATGACAGGTGAAATACCCCAAACCGTCGGGGAAACCCTGCGCAATTTTGAACGCCAGGGCAACCCCTGGGGGATGCCAGGGCAGAACCGGATGGGCTGGGCTGAGGGACTCGACCTGAACATCCTCTCGCCTGGTGATAAGGTTGAGGTGCTGTATTATGTCGGCTGCGCCGGTGCATTCGATGACCGCAATAAAAAAGTGACCCGGTCTTTTATCGAGATCCTCAATAAGTTGGATATCGACTACGGAGTGCTCGGTGACGCAGAGATATGCTGTGGGGAAACCGCCCGCCGGATGGGAAATGAATACCTGTTCCAGGTCGCTGCCGAGGAAAACATCGCCCTTTTTGGCCAGTATCAATTCCAAAAGATCGTCACCCTCTGCCCGCATGGCTTGAACACTATCAGGCATGAATATCCCCAGTTTGGAGGCGAATACCAGGTCCAGCATGCTGCCGAATTCCTGGCTGAACGCCTGGCTGAACTGAATTTCAAGGCGGAGGATGGCTTGGATCTGGGCCGTCTGACGTTTCACGATTCTTGTTATCTGGGACGCTACAATCAGATTTATGATCAGCCGCGCCAGCTGCTCAAAAAAGCGCATCATCCTCCCCTGGAAATGGCTGCTTCCCGGTCGGACAGCTTCTGCTGCGGAGGTGGAGGCGGCGCGATGTGGCTTGAAACCGCTGCCGATACACGCATCAATCACCACCGCCTGGAGCAAGCCCTGGAGCTTGATCCCAATACCATAGTTACCGCCTGCCCCTACTGCATGATCATGTTCGATGACGCCCTGCGATCCAAGGGCATAACAGAACAAGTCCAGGTGCTGGACCTGATCGAAATCCTGAACCAATCTCTGTGATGAATCAAAGCCGGCATTCCTGTAGAATGCCGGTTTTGTATTTAATTCGGTAGAACCAGCACCTTCAATCTTGTTTCTCCACAACCCGTTCCGCCACCCACAAGAAAAAAACTACCAGCAGGACAGGAAGAAGCGCGCCCACAAGGCAGATCAGCCCGGCCAGGCCGGCGCCTGTTCCGTAGATTATAAATATCAGTCCATCCCCCACGATAAAGACCAGCAGCAGGAAGCCCGCTATCAAACGGACCTGTGTGCTTCTGGCAAATTCCCGTAGATCTTTACTCACTTTTAGATTCCTTTCCAGTCATTGATTCTTCCCTGAGAATTGCACTGGTCTGATCTCCCTCTGCATTCCCTGAAACCGCCAGGTTTATACCATCTACCCCTGACCTATTCTCTCCTACTCCGCCAGGGAACTCCCTTTTCTCATCCGGGAAAGTCTATGCTTAGCTGATAGCTTTCTGACGGTGTGTGCTGGATTTCGGGAATTACCCTTTACTCTGAATTGTGATCAGCTCCGTGATTTCCATCGAGAGCGTTTTTTTATTTTCTTTAGAGCTGCATAGCTCTGCTTTACAGCCTGGTCTCCCAGAAGGGCGACTTCCTTGAAATCCACCCGATCCAGAGAACCGATATGGGAGACATCCGGTCGGATGATCACCGCCGGTTTTTCCACTTGAAGTCGGATCTCCCCCAGCATATGCAAGGTCATGTCCATGGACCGCAAATAGACATCGAACGCTCTGGCAAATCGCAGGCGGGAAATCGGCCGCAGCAGAGGATTGGCCGGCCTGGAGTCCCAGGGTAAAACAGCTTTCCAGCGTTCAGGTTCCGGGGAGAGGGATACTGCCACAACCGGCAGCTGGGGGGCGAGGGATCGAGCAATCCCTACCGGGACAGGATTCAGCACCATCCCGTCAACCAGCTGATAATCATCAAGGTCCACGGGAGGAAATACACCCGGGATGGCGATGGTGGCTTTCACGCCATCCAGCACCTTCCCTTCCCGGATGGTGATCTCAGTCCTTCCCTTCAGATCCACAGCAGTGAGCGCGCAGGGGATCTGAAGGTCAGAAAACTCGATCTCCCTTAAGAATCCTTCCAGCACGCGGTGGATGCCGGTGGGATTTAACAGAGCCGGTCCCTTGCCAAAGCCGTAGAGGTTTTCTTGACTGACCGATGAAATGGCATCCAGCACTTCCTCCGGGCTGTAGCCTGCTGCGAAAATCGCCCCAGCCACGCCCCCGGCACTAGTCCCAGCGATCCCTTTGATATTAAATCCCAGATCCAGTAAAGCCCGGATCACGCCGAGGTGGGCATACCCTTTTGAACCTCCCCCTCCCAATGCGAGAGTGATATCTTTCATAAGCTCATTCCTGCTGGTGCCAAACCTGAATGATCTCTGCTAATACTGCCAGGGCGATCTCTTCCGGAGTAGAAGCCCCCAGGTTTAATCCTACCGGTGCATGAATCCGCTTGAGAGCTTCTGGATCCACACCCTGAGCTGTCAGCCTTTCCAACCTTTTTTGATGGGTTTTCACACTTCCCAGGGCACCTATGTAAAAGGACGGAGACTCCAGAGCGATCTTGATGGCCGGATCATCGATCTTTGGATCGTGGGTCAGCATGACTAGCGCGGTGGATTCGGTCAGGGTGAGTTTGTTGAAGGCTTCCTGCGGCCACTCCTGCAGCAATTTTTTTACTGCAGGAAACCGCTCTGCGGTACCGAACAAGCGCCGGGGATCAATAACAATCACCTCAAATCCGATCGTATCCGCCAGTGTCGCCAGGGGAATGGCGATATGCACACCTCCTATCAGGATCAGTTTCCGGGGAAGCTCTATGATCTGCAGAAAAGCTTCCTGGACCTGATCGGAATCCAATGTCATTATTGTGGTTTTTCCGCCAGCCGCGGCCGAAATCCCTGCCTCCCGCAGCACAGGAGGAGGATCTGGTTGAGAGCAAATACCAAGCAATTCACCACTTTCAAAAATACTCCAATCCGCTCCTTTTAGAGTCATGGCGCCTTCTAATACCAGGGCAACGCAGAATCTCTCCTCCCGCGTTCTTGCTTCACGCCAGCATTCCAGGTTATCACGGGTAAACACCCGGACGAATACCTCGATTTCACCCCCACAAGAAAGGCCAACCTCCCAGGCCTCTTCGTTTGCCACACCAAAATGTAGACGAATGGGTTTTGCATCAACCAAAACCCTCAGGGCCGCATCGATGACTGCGCTTTCCACACACCCCCCACTCACGGATCCGTTGACCTCCCCCTGGTCAGTAATAGCCATCATGGCACCGGCAGGCCGGGGGGAGGATCCCCAGGTTTTGATCACTGTGGCCAGGGCCACAGACCTTCCCGCTTCAAACCAGACTGCCATTTGATCCAGCAAAATTTCCATACCAATGCCTTTCCAGCTGTTTGAGAGCTATTCCGGGTCTGCCAGAGGCTGAACGACCTGATAGGTATAACCAGCCGTTAAGCCGCCGTTTTCGAGCAAATGCTTCTGCACATACTGCCCGCAGTTGGATCCGATCCTGTTCTCTTCCCGTTCACCGATACTGAGGATCAAGCGGTATCCAGCCTCTTCAATGGCCTGCAGGGCTGGATAGGATTCCAGGCCCTTCTCGGGGTCAATATAGGATTTCAGGCCGCTGGCAATCGCTTGATAAGTTGGATTGAGGGGAGTGACCTTAATCAGGAACAATTCCGGATCGAAATATTCCAGCAGCACCCCGGGGTCCACCGGACTATCCTCGGCCAGGGCAAAATTGAGGGTTATCTTCCTGTCCCCGGTTTTATAATAACGCTCCCCAAATTCAGCGATCTTCTGGAAATCCCACTTCTTGACAGGGATGAGCTCATCCCTCCTGTCGGGATCAGTGGTGTGGATGGAGAACTGGAATTGGAATTTTCCCCGGGGATACACGGAATCCTTGATATCAATCAAGTGTTCAAAGAACGCATCCGTCCCATGGGGAGCAATGGTAGAAAAGGAAGGCAGCAAGCCCGGCGCATTAACTCGCTCAGGCAAAGACGTCAGCAGATCCAGCACAGCTGGATTCAGGGCTGGTTCCCCCATGCGGGCGAACTGGATCTTGAACTGGTTGGAAGGGATCAATCCCTCCGGGTAGCGCTGATCGATCAAATATTGGATCTGGGCGTACATTTCCTCTTCGGTCAGTTTTCCCTGATAATGACCACCTGCGTCACACATCTGGCAGGCGACCGGGCAGCCGAACAGAGTCGAGATCATCAGGACCCATTTCTCTTCCCTGGTGCGGGGCGGCTGGATGGCTTCCACGCATTCCACGAGTCCACCAGGGAATTCCACCACGTAAACCATCGCAATATCCTGATTGCCTGCTGAAGCAACAACTTTCATAAGGGTTCCTTAGATAAATACTGAACAATTTCCATCGCTGCCCGGATACCATCTCCAACAGCGATCGCCGTCTGCCTGAAAAGTCCGTTCTTGAGATCGCCTATCAAATACAACCGACGGTTTACTTGCAGTTGATCGATGTCTTTCAATATACTTGGCGCCGCAAAATCCATAGCTGGCTCCCGCCCTATCGCAGCGATCAGATAATCTCCCACCAGGTTTTGCATCTTGTTGCCCAGTGATATCGCGAACTTCAGTTTGCCATCCCGGTCCACTGCCAGCGATCTCAATTCAGCGTGGGCGTGATAAGTGATCTGCGGATGGGCCAGGGCCCGGTCAAAGAGCAGCGAGAGAGCCTTAATCTCCTCCCCGCGATTCAGGACTACAACCTGATTCGCCTTCGCCAGGTTCAAAGCATAATCAAAGGCTGCGTCCCCTCCACCGATGATGATCACCTTCTTTCCAGAGCAATTGAGCAATGGGTAAACCTCGGAAAAGACCCGTTCCGCAAGCCCCGGGACCAGCAATCCTTCAGGGAGTTCTTTAGGTTTTGTGCCTGTTGCGGCAACCAAAACGCGGGCTGCCAGCTTCCTTTTATCTGTCTCTATACGAAACGCATCCCCATCAAATTCGGTTAACCGGGCCTCCTCGAAGGCAATGCCTACACCCAGATATTTGGCCTGTTCCTGGAACAAAGACACCAGCTCCGGTCCGCTGATGCCCTGACAAAACCCGGGATAGTTTTCCACCAGATTTGCATTCCATAACAGGCCTCCAACCCGGCTGCGCTCCAGAACCAGGGGCTGATGTCCCTGCCTGGAAAGCTGCATGGCTGCGGCCAGGCCAGCTGGTCCTGCCCCGATGATCACCACGGGATAGGTTTCCAGGACCATTACGCTCCTTCTCCCAGCAAATGCTTTACAGTGGTTAACACGGCAAATCCATGACCCAGGTTTCTCAAGGTGCCGGTATGAAAAGCCTCAGAATATGTCGCCGTTCCATCAATGAGGAAAAAAACCTCATATCCCCGAACGAAAGCTGACCGGGCTGTGGTTTCGCAGCACAGATGTGTCACAACGCCCCCTATAACCAGCTGCTCCACACCTGCCCGGGTGAGCTGCTGTTCCAGCTCGGATTGATAGAAGGCATCATACTGGGTTTTCAGGATGATCTCTTCAGGTTCTATTTCGAGATTGGGATGAATGCCGCCCCGGGGATGGTCTTCTGTGAGCAGTTCTGACCACCAGGAATCCATCCTTCCGGCATTCTTCCTGGAATTAGCATGGCGCGTTGCCAGCACCGGACGCTCCGCCTGTCTGAAGGCACGAACCGCGAAGTTCAGGTTCGGGAGTATAAACTCCCCGGAAGGAACAAAGGCGTGGGACTCCGGATCCAGAAAATATTCTTGCATATCCAGGAGCAGCAAAGCCGCTTGATTGATTCGAAAGGGCTGAAGGTGATTTTTCCTGGGGCTGGCGAAGAGGTCCTGCCAATGTCCCGAAAGCGGTCCAATTGTATCCGGTTGAAAATAGCGTTCTTTCATGGGAAAATTGTAGCATATCCCTGCTTTTTCTCCGGGAAGGATTCTGGAATAATTAACGATTAAACATAAAAGACGGCAGCCAGAATCGCTGCCGTCTGAATTTCAGGAATCATTGGCTGATCTAAACCGAAGCGGCTTGCTGCCGTTTTCGGAATTTCGGGAGATACTTCGTAAAGGAAATTGCCTGCTTCTCCCAGGATGTCAATTTACGAATGATAGTGATGACCAGGGCAACAAGACCCACAATTCCGCCCGCGACCAGCAAGCCA
>Ga0209834_10000339_pt1 | contig 28932 bp, 27 predicted proteins | sample Mar14236cmmetaG_FD_184134 | JGI IMG/M metagenome (GOLD analysis project Ga0209834, IMG submission 184134) | Marine hydrothermal vent microbial communities from Guaymas Basin, Gulf of California to study Microbial Dark Matter (Phase II) - Marker... ... | reverse complement strand
CCTGGAAAATGCCGCAGGTACCGGGGCAATTGAGGCCCTCACATGGAGAAAAGCCAGAAAAGAGGTGGAGGAAATCTGCAATAAGATAACTTATCTCGAGATGAATGTGCGTGGAGATTTTATGAACCAGTTAACCGCTTCCCTCTTTCTTCCCCACACCGATCTTTCAAGATTTCCCTCCGTGGCGGATATGATGAAGGGGTAAGGCCAAAGACCAATACTGCGATAGCCATACCCCCTCTCAGTTACTTGTCATCTACATATTTCATACTCTTCCCCTGTTATGCGATTAACATATGTTCGGCAATAAGAGCCTTCAAACTTGAAACCACATAGAACCAGATCGATATTCTTGATTTGTTCCTTACTCTGCTGCTTGTGATCCCGCGTTTCTTGCAAGCCCATTTGCGAACCTCCAATTACAATATCTTTACACATATCTGCAAAAAATCCCGCCGGAGCCTCACATTCATCTTCACTCCCTTCTCTTTCTTTACATGTTGGAATACGCTTTCCCGATTTTGCATCTAACAGTGTTAGCTCGCCTTCTGCATTTATCAAAATTACCTCAGTTGCAGACTCTTCTCTGATAGCCCAATCAACCGGATTGCAGGAAGCCAACATCACAATAGACAAAACAACCGCAAGCTTTTCTATCACCTTTCCTTTACACATCGTCTTTTCCTCCCAAGTATGTATATTGTTGCCATAAACACCTTCAGCCCTTACAAATACGGTCTCAAACCATTTTCCCATCGCTTAAAACCACAGGTTAAGCTTTGCGAAAAAAATCCGCTCCGGTTGGAAACGAGAGATTCGGGGTTCGCCAGTTCCAAACTCGGTACTCTGGTAACTAAAGTTTTGGTCAAACAGATTGGTAATGCCGGCACTTATTAGACCATATCTCTTAGGGAACCGGTAGCCGATAGAAACATCGGTAACAAAAAAATCATCTTCCTCCTTAACAGTCCCTGTAGTGGCCGCTACAAAGTCTACTTTTTGGTTTACGTAGGTAGCCCTTATTCTTGAGAATAGCCCGTTTGGGTTATAGTAGCTTAGTGTAATCGGCACGATATGAGTCGTGATTTTAGCGGGATCGGATGAATTTTGCTTCCCGTCTTCATAATCCCTCCTTAAGTATTCATTTTGATATTCGACACTTAGCGCTAACGATTTATGGGGAGTCCAATAGAGATATGCCCGGTGTAAACCCTCGTCAAGATCTCGGCCTGTCAACGAACCGCTGGACATTACAGGCTTTTTAATATCACGCCATGACAATTCTACGCCTCCAAATAGCGCATCCGAGAAACGTTGGTCCAGACCTATTCCATATCGCCATGATCGTGCACCATTCACGTCGTCGAAGAACTGGTTGAATCCGGCTATTTGTGTAAGCTCAATTGTCTGGTTCGATAAAACCGGTCTTTTTAGCACACGAAATGCTGCAAGTCGTAGAGTTGTATACGGGCCGGGTTTCCAAATTACCCCGAATTTTGGGTTAAACTGGTCCCGGTCTCGACCCGGTTGAGAAAAGGATTCAAAGCTCGCACCTAGAATTGCCGTCAGACTTGGAGTGAATATCATGGGAGCATAAAAGTAGACATTAGTATGGTCTATTTTCGTTTTCGAATCGTCAAAAGGCCATGTATCAATTACTTCTTCGGTGCCTTCTTCGGTGATTTCCACGATATCCGTAGTCGCAATAAATCTACTATACTGATTAAAATAGCCTGCTCCAATGATTGTCTTGAGCCGACTTCCATGATAGATATGTTGGCCTTCAACCAGATATCCATGACCTGTTGTCAAGTAAGTGTCCCGATACTCATCAATGAAGGGGTCGTCCGATACCGGGAAAGAATCCTTTGTATGCTGTTCAGCGTCTTTGTAAATCAAGGAAGTGACAATATCCTGGTGTGGAGTAAGCGAAAAGTGAAAGCCGCCACGTATTGAATCTTCTTCAAAATCGTCTCTAAAGTCAGTCCAATGAGAATCGTCGGCCCTAAGGGGGATATCTCCATTTTGGGTCGTTTTTCTTCGAAGCTCAACCTGAAGGCTGGAGCCGGGAGAGAGACCCACCTGGACAAATGCATTATATATGTCCTGCTCCAAGTCATCATTTTTACGGAATCCATCGGTTTCGAAGTGAAACTGCCCGGCACTAACTGAAACGCGTCCACTCAGGCCGGACAAAACAACATCATCCCCGTATGTACCATGGTTGCCCAGTATCCCGTTGGCTAAAATTGCAAACCGATTTCTAGTAAATAGCGGATTGAATTCATTAAATGACAAGCTTGATGGACCTGCCACATCCAATATGGCGAGATTGCTTTCTGCAAGCTGAGGCTGCAATGGTGTAATGTTAATGGGCTGCAGGAGTTGAGCTTGGAGGAGCTCACTCACCCTGGCAATTTCGTGCCGCGGCAGGGCAGCATACGAGTCAGCCAGGAATCTGTGCGCAGAGTAGTTGGCAGGATCGGCATTCACCGAACTCCATCCCTCGACCAGGGCCAATTGTTGAAATCCGAGGTCATTATAAATCCGGGCCAGGCTGACGCTCCGTGCTGCAAGGTCCTCATCCAGCATCAGGCGTGAGCGGTAGACAGCCCGGTTGTCGTTCAGCTCTATGGATTTTTGCAGGTCCTCCAATGCCTCCACCGGCCGATTCACGCTCTGCTTTCGAATCGCATCATAGAACCAGGCTGTCGGGTCTTTCGGATCAAGCTCTTTGGCCATGGCAAACTGGTTTTTGGCCAGCCTGTCGCGTTTTTCTTCATAGTATGCCTTACCTAAATAACTGCGGATAAGCGAGTTGTCAGGACCAAGACTCGCTGCAATCTCAATCTCCTCACGGCCTTCTTTCAGATCTCCATCCCGTATCTTTGCCAAACCAAGTCCAAGGCGCGGAAGAGGAGCTGCCTGATCCAGTTCGATCGCCTTTTCAAAGGTATTTTTTGCATCACGTATCTTGATCTGGGTAAGATAAGAAAACCCTAAAACAGTCTGTGTCCGTGCAATGTTTGGGTTCAGGACCACAGCCTCTTTTGCCGCTTCAAGCGCTTTGTCGAGATCTCCAAAAGACAACCACAGCTCGGATAATCGCGACCATACAAGGGCATTTCCCGGACCCAGCTCCACTGCTTCACGGAGACTGGTCAAAGCACCCTGGAGGTCAAAATCGGCCTGTTGTGCGTATGATAACGCAACCCTTGCTGCAGGTGATTCAGGGGCCATTTCCACAGCTTTTCTCGCTAAGTCAAGGGCCTGGTTCTTTTGATTTTGCACAACGGCAATTACAGACTGAAGGGCAATGGCATGACTATTCGATGGATCAAGATTGAGCGCCTTCCTGATATCAACATCTGCTTCATCAATACAGCCAACGGTAAGTAGCAATACGACACGATAGGTGAAAAAATGAGGATCTTGAATATCTTCAGGCACTTCCTCAAGGCTGGAAAATGCACCGGTTAAGTCACCATTCCAATAGAACTCGATGGACCTGCGAACCTTTGCCTGCCAGCCAGTATCAGAACCGAAATCAGCCGGGCGATACTCCAGGACAGGCGGATAATACAGGGCCCATTTAACCGCATCTCTGGGATTTACCACAACATGGGGGACAGGGGCCTGTCCCGCCTGGGCTACTGCTGATTCACCCCTGGACAGGATAAGTCTTCCCGCCTCATTTGTGGCTGCTACCTGTCCTTCAAATATCGACAACAGAGTTCGATCGCCCTCGACCCTTATGAAAAATTCCGTTCCTTCCACAGCAGCATTAACAAATGGTGTAATCACCTTCAGGCCCCGGGGAAAACGGCTGAAGAAATGAACAGCCCCGGTGACCAGATCGAGAATGGAGGTCTGTTCTTTCTCTAATCCTGAAAAACTGATGGTGGTCTTCTGATCAAGACGGAGGATGGTCTCGTTACACAGGACAATAGCTGCCCGGCTTCGTCCCTGTGTTCGAATCATATCGCCAGGGCAAAACATATCATTCATCTTGACAGGTAACCACTGTGTTTCACCAGCTCTTTGAGCATAAACCTCGCCCTGAACCGAAACAACTTTGCCCACCCACTCTTCACATGTTTGAGCAGCCACGACACCGGGCAAAATGTAACCTGCCAATATATCAATGATTAACGCCAGGATTAGAAAGTGGGCCCTGGTTTGCTTCATTAATACTCCTTTTTAGCAATATCTTGCTGAATTAACATTAATAATTGGTGTTAATCAAAACCAAACAGACGTGATGAATAGATGATAAATCCGGCTCCCTATAATGAGTTTAAGGTTTTTTTCTATTTATTGTCAAGAGAAACCAATCCATCCCACATCTCCCCGGGCGGATTCTCTCTATACTTCTCACATAATTCCAGATAAAAAATCGAGGGTCCATCTTCGCCATGGATTTCCATTGACTCATTAAACCCTTTGATTGCCTCTTCCCAGGATTGCCTCATAAAGGCGTTGAGAGCTTTGCTAAAAATCGAACAAAGACGTCTTTGTTGTTCGCTGGATTCTCCTATGAGGCATATTAATTCGTATACTACAACAGGTTTTGATTTTCCAAACAAAAGGAATTTCCCAAGCTCTCTTGTCAGAAAGCCATCAACTTGATGTAGCACCTCCTCTGACAACACAATCCGTGTGTTAAAATATTTATTCAGGCCCTCTATCCTTGATGCCGTATTGACGATGTCTCCGATTGGGGTGTACTCATAATGGTTGATTGCGCCAATATTACCAAGCAACATGTACCCGGAGTGCAAACCGATGCGAGTCGGGAGTTTTAAATTATCGTGTGACTGATTAAACTTTTGCACTGCTCCGGCAATATCAAGTGCTGTGAGGCAGGCCCGAGTCCTTAGGGCAGAATCAGGCTGTGCCGTGGCCCATATTGCCAGCATAGAATCTCCGACAACGTCTGATACGACTCCTCTGTGCCGCTTTACCGGCTCAAACAAAGCCTCCCAATATTTATTCATAAAGCTGCTTAGTTCTTTGGGCTCCATGTTTTCCGACAAAGCGGTATATCTTTCAGCGTCTGTAAACAAACAGGTCCCATAGACCATGTGGCTACTTGATTTGATATGTGCCATGTTTTTCGCTAACTGGTCCACAACCTTATCGGGCAGGTAATATCCAAAGGCCTTTCTGATATTCTGACGTTCCTTGTTCACCTCAAAATATTTCCATAAGACTGTGCCGAAGTAAGCTAAAGGTGCCTGGAAAAACAAAGGGATAACCAGCGGATACCAGCTTCCTGTGTGCTTGAACTGATAATGGGCAGCAGCCAGGTAAAGTAAGCTCAGGCCGATCACACTGAATGCGGCAATGGCAGCGGGAAAGAAAAGGCACACAATCCCGAGCACTACTCCCCAGACTAAAATAAAGGCAAGATGCGCACGAAAATCAAGTGGCTGAACAGACATATCCTCTAACAGGTTTGCGAAGGCACTGGCTGCTATTTCAACGCCACTGATATCTAACCCGCTTGTCTGGGAGAAAACTGTATGGAAACCGTCTTTCTGCTCCGGCCATAAGCGCCTTGAAAGTCCAACAAATACAGCTTTGCCGTTAAGATCAAGTTGTTCTTGAATTACACTCGAATTATCCCAGGGTTGCAGTAATTGATGATAGGAAACAGTTTTAACCGTGCAGGGAGGACCATAAAAATTCAGGTAACGACTTATGTCGCCTTGATACATCTTTATGAGTGATTTAAGTACCTGCCTACTTTTTATGTCCACAGATAATGAACTTGAATTCTTAAGTTCGTTCAACATTTTCTCTGCAATCAACGGGTTCTTCTTAAAGATATTTCCCAGGACACGGATAAGGTCTTCTACACCCTTTGATTTAATTATAAAGTCTTTGTCATGAGGCAGTCTATCTGCTTGAGATGGACTGACTCTTCCCAGCAAGCGGATAAACTCATCATACACACTAAATGCAAAAATCTGGAAAACCACGACCGGCAGAGTCGGGATATCTCCGGCACCCGTCTTGAACATCCAATACTGGCTTACCTTGACAGGTACTTTAGGCAGGGGAAAAGGCGCCAAGGCAACAGCAGATCGTGCAAGAGAAGGGATTGGCGGCACCAGTCTCTCTATATCCAAGTCTCCTGTATGGGCCCCCTCTTCATCAGTTAAAGAAATCTTCTCTTTTTTAAGGTATTCACATAAGACAACATTGCCTGCATTCTTGATCGCTTCGGCAAATAAATTGTCATGCTCTGGAGAACGGGGCTGGTCGAAAGTCATGTCAAAGGCAATTACTGCAGCGCCTTTTCTGACCAGGCTTTCAATTAGCCGGGCATGAAGAGAGCGAGGCCATTTATCAGGCCTTATCGGCAGATTTAAATTATCAGCAGAGACCTTGTCCACGGTCACTACTACGACTTCAGGCGGGGCCTCCCTCGCCCCCCTCAGCTTGAACAATAAATCCAGGCCGATGTCTTCTTCCAGATCAATACCGCAAGGAACGAGGGTTGCCGCCACTCCCAGCAAGCCGATCACAAAGCCCGTGATTAATGCCTTAGACAGACGTGACATCCTCTTTTATACTCAGGTTGAGCGGTTCAGCGTTCACGGTTCCAGGTTGAAAAGCCCTAACGGATTCATACCAAAAGGATAATGCCTTAATTGAGGGCATAAGTATGTTTCGTCCAACAGGTGAAAGAAGCAAATAGACGAATTATTTAATAATCTATTGAATGTCAAGTACTTACAACCTTTGGACCCTGAACCCTGAACCGATTACTAGTTATAGATTGATGTTGTAACGGGCAATCTTGTTAAGCAGGCCCTGGCGTGTCAAGCCAAGCATCCGGGCTGCCTTAGAACGGTTGCCTCGTGTCTTCTGTAGAGTTTCAAGGACGATTCGTTGCTCGATTCGCTCGGTCACTTCCTTTAATGTCCCATTAGCCTCCGGTATCAAAATACCCTTTTCCGATAATGCCTTGATTTTCTCTGAAAGGTGCTCTTCAGTGATCTCTCGCTCTTTTCCTGCCAGGGTCACGGCCCTCTCGATCTCGTTCTCAAGCTCCCGCACATTGCCCGGCCAATCGAACTGTGAGAGAAGATCTATTGAATGAAGCGTTAATCTGACAGCAGGCCTTTTTAGCTTCTTGGTATACTTTTTTAGAAAGTGAGCGGCTAACAGGGGAATGTCCTCTCTTCTTTCCCGTAGAGGCGGAAGCGTAACAGGGAATACGCTGATACGGTAAAAAAGATCCTCGCGGAAGTTTCCCTTTTTCACCTCTTCTTCAAGATTGCGATTCGTGGAAGCAATAAGCCTCACATTTATATTGATCTGCCGGCTGCCGCCAACCGGCCTTAACTGCCCTTCCTGAAGGACCCTGAGCAGTTTGACCTGCATGGCAGATGACATTTCTCCAATCTCGTCAAGAAAGACAGTCCCTCCGTCAGCCTGTTCAAAAAGACCTTTCTTGTCTGCAATAGCACCGGTGAAGGCGCCCTTGACATGACCAAAAAGCTCGCTTTCCAAGAGATTTTCGGACAATGCGCCACAGTTTTCCACTACAAAGGGCTTGTCCTTCAATGGACCATTATAATGGATGACCCTGGCAACGAGTTCTTTCCCGGTCCCTGTCTCTCCCTGGATCAGCACAGAGGTTGTTGTATCAATAACCTTGTCAATAAGGGCAAATACCAGGCGCATTGCAGGGCTTGAACCAATGACCCCCTGGAGGTTGAAACGCTCCTGCACTTCCGACTTGAGTATACGATTTTCCTGCTCAAGAGAGCTGGCATATTGCTTGAGTTCTCCATAAAGTCGTGCATTCTCAATAGAGATTGCAACCGTTCCCGAAAGGATCTCCAGCAACCTTGCTTCCTTATCTGTGAACTCTCCTTCAAGCTTGTTTAATGCATAGAGGACTCCTAACAATCCCTTACGGGTCCGCAATGGTACACAGATCATGGACTTGGTGACAAAGTCTTCCTTGTGATTGAGTCCTTTATAGAATCGGTTATCCTTGGATACATCAGGAATGATGACCGGCCGATTCTCCCGTAACACCCAACCGGCCACACCCAGATGGTCCGGAAACCGCATCTTTTGCATCTTCAAATAATCTCTATCTTTTTCCTTTTCCACGGTCCGGATGAAATAGAACTCGTTCCTCTCCGCATCATGGAGAGCTATGGATGCGCCTTCTATATGGAAAACCGTCTTGATCTTGTCCATGATACTCCGGAGCATCTCATCCAGATCACGTATGGCATGAATCGATGTAGATGTCTCATATAATAGACCGAGTTCTTCCTTAGTGAACGAGTCCTTTTGCCTTATTTCTACCATCCGGTCTCTCCAGTCAGTTGTAATTAAAGAATCAATACTTAAAAAAATATAGTGTCAACTGACTTTACATCATATCTATAAAATGTATATCAGCTTGGCAATAAATATTACACTTTTTTATTTTGCAACGTATTTTGGGAGGCAAATTCCAATTAAATTATATTGGTAAATCAATAACTTAAATATTTTAATCCAGAACATCTCCCGTCATTCTCTGATCTGGCACAATATTCGCTCAATAGTATTTTAAGAAATCCAAAAAAGGAGGTGATCGAGGCAGAAAAGGAGAAGAAGTTGACTCTGTCAATTATGTTCCAGAAGTAAACATGAAAAAGGGTGATAACAACATCAGCACTTGCCGCACATTGCAAAGGCTGACAAAGCCTTGTTTGTGACACATCAAGGCCATGCTCAAGCAAGAACTGAGGAGGAGAATGGATTTATGGCTCAAGAAAAACCTGAAAGCCCTCTGGCGAAGGTGCAAGAGGGCAAAGACGCAAATGAGAGGACACTACTTACATTATCTAACGTAGTTGGAGTTGGCATTGGTTATAAAGAAGTACATGCCAAGGAAACCAAGGAACTGTGCATAAATATTTATGTAGAAAAAAAGATCGCCAAGAACAAGCTGCCAGCCGAGCAACTGGTCCCTGAGACACTTCTTGTCCCGGAGACTTCTGAGGAGATCAAGACGGATGTACGTGAAGTGGGACGTATTGAAGCGCTTACGTTCGCCAATAGAATCCGACCTGTCAGGCCGGGTTACAGTATCGGCCACTTCAACATCACTGCAGGGACGATTGGATGTCTCGTAAGAGATGCGTGCTATCCCTATCACATCTATATCCTGAGCAACAATCATGTGCTTGCCGACTGCAATGCTGCCGTTATCGGTGATCCAATCATGCAACCGGGCCGTTTCGATGGAGGAATGTTGCCTGGAGATATGGTGGCACGCCTGTCACACTTTATCTCCATCCGGTTCGGCAGTCCAGACCATTACAATCTAGTCGATGCAGCTCTGGCACAGCCCACGGATCATCGCAATATGATCGCCTCAGTCGTGGGCTTAGGTATGCCTAGAGGCACAGTTGAGGCCATATTAGGTATGGATGTTGTGAAGAGTGGACGGACAACCCAGACCACCGCTGGCAAGGTGATTGGAATCGACGCCACTGTCGCTGTCGGATACGGATCCGCTGGAACTGCCTATTTCCGAAATCAAATCATGACTACCAATATGTCCAAAGGTGGCGATTCGGGCTCGTTGTTGATGAGCCGAACGGATCGAGAGGCCACTGGATTGCTGTTTGCAGGCTCAAGCAAAGTTACCGTGCATAACAACATTGCCAACGTGCTAATGGCACTAGGTGTTGAGATTGTGACAGCTTAAAGCCAAATTCACCAAATACAAAGGAGATGAAAGATATGAGTCAGTTAAGCCAATTACATGAAAGTATTATCCGCGAGATTATCGAAGAACGAAATCAGGAGATGGCGCAGCGGATTGCTGAGAAGCGAAAAGAGGCGAAGATTGCAGAAGAGCAATATCAAGCAGAGATTAAGTCTATTGAGGCTGCGGGTCTGAACATTTCGAATCTCAATGCTCTTGACCTCGAGCTCAGCGCAAAGGCAGAGGAGGAACTGCAGTCCATCGAAGCCCAGATGTATAGCGAATCACAGGAATCTATTAGGATTGCGGATGATCTCGATGTGGAAAAAACATTATTGCCGCAGGATGCCTACGTTCTGACGCCTATTTGGGTTGGCGCATTTTCAGATGACGATGTCCAGGATAAGCTCACCGCCGCGTCTTTGATAACAACACAGACCTTACTCGCCGGCGGAGGCTGCAAGGATTTCTACAACTGGGCCAAAGGCGCCGGCTCCGGCATTGCCGGTACGGGAGTAGGCAAAATTCAGTCATGGGTTTACTTTGGTTTCTGGTTCAAGCCTCCGACCAGCCGCTTCTATACTGTCCGTCCCTTCTTTCGCTTTCGTGGATATTACATCGTCAGGGCTAACGACCGCTGGTATAATTCCAAATTCGCTCGGGTGACGGTCTCAGCCTGGACGAACGTCAAACAGTACAACTGGAAAGGCTGGAACCATGTCGATGTGCTCAATGTTGGTGGCGACAACATCAATATAAACCCGAGGTTTGATGCGGACCGTTACACGCACAATAGTTTCCTGCTAGGCGGAGGAGATTGGGCGTGGATCTCATGCGTAATTGGTCTCTATGCCTATGCGAGAGGCAGTGGATCATATGCGAAAAATGACTTCTCCACAGGCAATGCCAATTACCTCTGTGTTCCTCATTGTTACGTTTACTAAGACGGAGATCAAAAAGGGCGACCTCTGAAGAGGTCGCCCTTTTTTGCGGACGAGGACTGTAAGCTGCGGGATTCCACAGCCCAACTGTCAGACAAGGTCTACAGGTATCTTGACAGAACTGATAATATCGACAAAATCAAAAGATGGAGTACAGGCAGAGGGAGTGTGTCATGGAAGCAGATCTGCAGGCAATTGAAAACATGCGAGCGCAATATGAGTCCCGCCTCATGGCAATAAAAGGTGTGGTGTCAGTCAGCACCGGGATTGGCAAAACAGGAAAGCCATGCCTCAAGATCGGGACATCCGTGCCCGTGGAGCAGGTCCGAACAAAACTGCCTGAGGACCTCTTTCAAGTGGAAGTAGAGTTGGAGTATCTTGGAGAAATCCGGGCGCAATGACCATCAGGCAGACATGATGAAGGTATAGGCAACTACGGGGGGCCGGCAGGAAATGCCTCCGTTTTATTATTCATGGCTTCGAATATCTTGTTGATGCATATTATAAAGTGTTTGTTATGGACCCTTAGAGGCCTTCATGCAGTCATCAAGCAGCAGAAGTCTTTCGTTCCAGATCCCGGTCTTGCCGGTTATGCACACTTCCCTGCTTTGTTCATCAAAAAAACTCAAGTCTATTTTTAGAGCCATTTCTACCAACTGGTCTTTCATGTACTCGGCCCATTCGATGATTACTACGTTTTTTCCATCAAGATAGTCCTCAAGACCTGTCTCTGTGATGTCTGCATGAAGACCAAGCCTGTATAGATCCGCATGAACTAAAGGCAGGCGACCGTTCAGGTGCTCGTGGATTATTGCAAAGGAAGGACTTGTCACCGTCTTTTTTTCTATTCCGAGGCCGGAGGCTATTGCCTTTGTCAGACTTGTTTTCCCGGCTCCCAGGTCCCCTGATAAGAGGAGGAGGCTGCCCGGTTCAAGCACCTTTGACAGGCAAACGCCCAGGGCGTCAGTGGCCTGTAAACCCTTGAGCATATATCGTAGTTTCACAGTATGAGCCTTCGCCTGATAAGCACAATGGCAACCCAGGCGCAGAAAACGGACAGGACAGCTATCACGAGCGCATGAATAAACCAGTCAGGGCCGATTCGACCATAACAGAGCATACGGGAGAGGTTGACCGCATGGGTCAATGGCAATGCCAGTGAGATTTTTTGTACAACAGGATCCATGGCGCTTATGGAGAAAAAGATGCCTGAGAACAGGAACAGCGGTGTTATGAAGAGTGAAGTAAAATAATTGAAGAATTCGTAATCGCTGGCCAGGGCAGTCATTATCAGCCCCAGAGAGGCAAACAAGATTCCTTCCAGAAAGAGTACGGGGATAAGGGCCAATATCCACGGAGAGGGAATCAGGCCGAAAAGCGGTAAGGCGGCAAGCATTATAAGGCCCGAGATGATACCCTTGGTTGCCGCCCAGACAATCTCTCCCAGCGCGAGTTCTTCAACGCTCACAGGGGTCATGAGTATGGCCTCGTAAGTCCTTTGGGTAGTGAGTCTGGTGTAGGAGCCATACATGGTCTCAAAAGAACCGCTGTACATGACTGCCGAAGCCACCAGGCCAGGACCTATAAATTGAAGGTAGGTGACTCCCTCTATTTGAGGTATTTGTCTCCCAAGGCCGAAACCCAGGGCCAAAAGGAAAAGAAATGGCTGGCCCAGGTTTCCTATCAGGCTTGCCTGGAGATGCTTTCGCCACACCCTGGCATTTCTCAGCCATACCTTATAAAAAAGCAGCCACATCAGTTTTCTCTCAGAGTCCTTCCTGTCAGTTTTAAGAACAGGTCTTCCAGATTTGCCGGTCGTTTACTGACGTGACGAAGGGTAATAGCCATGGTATCAAGCTCAGTGCATGGTTCACGTACATATATGAAAAATCTGTCTGCTATTTTCTCGACATTCACTTTGCATGAACGAAGGGCTTCTTTAAGGGCGGTAAGATTTTTCGGGCTGTCCACTACCTCAAACACCTCTGATCCTATCAAGTCCGCCACCATTTTTTTGGGGTCCCCTTGCGCAACTATTTCTCCTTCATCCAATATCAAAACCCTGTTGGCCAAGCGGGATACTTCCTCCATATAGTGGCTGGTAAGGAGCATGGTAGTGCCTTGAGATATCAGGTCTTGAAGTCGCTCCCAAATAAGATGTCTTGCCTGGGGATCAAGACCTATAGTAGGTTCATCAAGGATTAGCAATTCAGGATTGTTTATCAAGGCCCTTGATAAAAGAAGGCGCCTGCGCTGGCCGCCTGAAAGATGTTGGATGATCTCATTGCTTCGATTTTTCAGTGCAAAGAAATCAAGAAGATCATCTGCTCGCTTTCCGGCTACAGAGCGTTCTATTCCAAAATATGAGGCATAGACAAGAAGGTTTTCATATACGGTCAGATCCGGGTCCAGGTTATCCCCCTGAGATACCACACCTATCCTCAATTTTACCTGTCTCAACCGTTCCGGTATGGATTCACCAAAGACGGTGATTTTACCTGAGGTGTAACGGACGAGGCCAAGAAGCATATATATGGTGGTAGTCTTTCCCGCACCGTTAGGACCGAGTAATCCAAGACACTCCTCGGGGTATATGCAGAGATCTAGATCCTTGACCGCCATCCTGTCTCCGAATCGCTTCGTGAGACTTCGGATTTCTACAAGGGGGTTTTTGGCTGCCAGTGTCATGTCGATTATTGTAATGGCTGATTCGTTGACTGCCAAGGATCACAAAAGATTATTTCGGCAACCGGGAGATGATAAAGATAGGCCTTAAAGGGACATGGAAAAGCTCCAATTAAAAATGCAGGTCTGGATGTAATAATTATAAATTATGCAATATATAGCTAAATCATATTTTTTCAGTGTAGTCTTTAAGCGGCTTTTTGTGAAAACCAAAGGAGTATGCAATGCCTCCCAACAGGCCCGCCGCAACATGTATGGCAAATACGCTCAGGCTCAGAGTAAGGGCCTTTTCGGCAGATATGCCTTTTAGGCCCAGGAAATATATAAAACCGCCTTCCCTGATGCCTATACCATTAAAGCTAATGGGAAGTATCGTGGGGATTGCTACCAGAGGAAAGGCCGCAAAGTAAAAGAGCAAGGGGGGCCCGAGTCCCATATCTTCAGCCAGAAGGGCCACTGCACCTATACCCAGGATCTGAAGAATCAGGGATAGACTCAAGGCTGCGCACAGGGCCTTTGGCTTTTTCCAAAATACCAGGAGTACCGCCAGCCTGGTTCCAAGCTCCGGCCAGAGAATGCCGAGAAGCCTGTAGAGCATCGGCATGCCCAGAAGTAATGAGATGACACACAATCCAGCGACACAAAGAAGGTGCTCAAAGTAGTTGGGAAGTGTTCCCTGTCCTATGAGGACCGCACTTGCTCCAAGTAAAAACATCGTAGCAAGCCCGAATAGCCTATCAGCCAACAGGCTGTAAGTGGCTCTCAGCTTTTGGGGTCTTCCGCGCGAGATAAGGTGCATTTTAAACACATCTCCACCAACACTGGTGGGCAGGAAAAGGTTGAAATACATACCTACAAAATAATACTTGAGGTATGTGAACCAGGGTCCTGGAAAATCAAGGGCATGAGCCAGGAAATACCAGCGGATACTGCCTATGACCTGTGAGATCAGATACATCATAAAGGCAAAGACCCATGTATAGAAAGACAGATCAACTATGGCTTCCAGCAGATCATCCAGATTTGTCTTTGATATAAGCCAAGCCAGCAGACAGACGCTGAGACCTATCCTAAGCAGGAACTTCATCGTGGTCCAGAGCTTGGCTCTCACCCCAATACCTCCTGTAGTAAAGATATCCGTTTTGGATCAGGGAACTTTTTTACTTTTAAAAATTTTTCCGTTGTCTTGTTTGCCTTTTCGGGTATTACATTTCCATTATTTTCCATGTAATTTTTCCATTTATCCATCTAACTGGTTATTTGCCTTGCAGCAAGCTGCGAGCTGATAATGATCAAGATAAAGACGGCACATATGGTTCCAAAGACAATCCATGAGATTTTTTGATTAAGTTTATGTACTTCGACGCTCGCCACTACCAGTAGATATGTCATCCAAACAAGATTCAATATGGGCCCCAGAAAAGGTATGACCCCGAGCACTGTGGTTACGGGAACAATTCCCCCCGCGTATGCACAGCACCTATATGCTGTCTCAAAAGACTGCCGGGAGCCCATTATTTTCCAAATGATAAACAGGATTCCGGCGCCAGCGAACCCGAATATGCCTGCAAAAATCGGGGCTATGATAATTGAGGCAATGGCCTGGGAAAATGATATTGAAAAGCCGGGCCCGGCAACCGCCAATATCGCCCGGATAATACCTGCGATAGCTGCTATCGCCATCATAAAGATGAGAGGCTTCACAAAACCTCCGGTCTTGGGCATATCATGGAAGAATCCTACAGGGTTTGAAATGACCCTTACCACTGTATTCAGAATTGCCTTAATGTTCTTTTCTATAGAATTCTCCATTCTTTCCTCTCCATTCTTGTATGCAGCAAGAAATCAGCTAATAATGTTTGCGAATCAGCTTTTGGGACAAATGTCACACATAGCTATCATTAAATCTCTCTTTTCGCCCCCATTGACCCGGCCTTATCTTAAATTATTTTAATCCAGTTTATCCTGGCCTGCATGATATTTTAGTATATGTTTTATGCCATCGCTCAAAGCCAGGGATCAAGAATTTCATGATTAGTGTCTTTGTATTGGAGAGAGACAGGTGAATTGGTCCCGTTACTGGGATAATATGTATTGTATTTAGAAAGAGATTGCATAAAATTATTCGGGGAGCCATATTATGAAGGTTAAAATTGGATCGTCTATGCTGGAGTTGCTGCAAGGGGATATTACGCAACAGGATACCGACGCTATAGTCAATGCAGCCAATCGCAAGCTTCTGGGCGGAGGTGGTGTGGATGGTGCAATTCACCGGACAGCAGGACCGGAGTTACTTGCTGAGTGCCGAACCCTTGGAGGGTGTGATACAGGAGACGCAGTGATCACTCGAGGCTATAAGCTCAAGGCCCGGTACGTGATCCATACGGTTGGACCTGTCTACAAGGGATCGAGCCCAAATACAGAGCGCTTGCTTGCAAGCGCATATAAAAGGAGCCTGGAGGTCGCTCTGGCAAAGGGGATTCGTTCAATGGCCTTTCCTGCCATCAGCACAGGGGCCTATGGATATCCCTTGGAAGAAGCTTCTTTTGTGGCCCTTCGCACCATTATTGATTTTTTGCGGGTCCATTCTGAAATCAAACTGGTCCGCTTTGTGCTGTTTAATCAGAGGACCCTTGAGGCATTTGAAACATCCCTTGGAAGGCTTAATCCAGCAGGATCATAAGACCTTTTTTATAGCACTGTCTCTTGAAGAGAGATATCTTTTTAGAAAATTCCGGTTGGTGTCTTCAATAGATCCAAAACTTAATCCCACTTTAAATCCTTTATATTCTTCCGCATAATCAAACCAAATGACTTTAGCCGGAATATTGATCGGATCTTTGGGTAAATAAATTCGGATTTCAATCTCTTTAGAGCCGATATCTTCCAAAAATAGATGTTTTCCATTAATTAATACAGTGTGAGTAATAATACAACATCCCTGGATGGAAAGATTAATGACCTTGACTGGAACAAGATACTTTTTAGCTGTATTGCCTTTTTTGACTTCGGCACCAACTTCAGCATTCAGCTGTACAGGCCTTCTTTTATATCGACATTGTTCTAAATAGTTCCTCATCCTCCAAACACCCGAGTCTTTGGAAGCTGTTTGTTAAGGCTAAGACTGCCGCCTATTCGGGAAATAGTTTTAACCACTTAAAATACTCCTTTTGTACCTCAAAGAGATTTACCATATCACAACAGCGAGCCAGTGCCAAATGAGGCAGCCCTCTGTTTTACTTCTGATTTTTTCCCGGAGCCGACGGGGTTTTAGAAGTGACGTCTCCGTGGATACTGGTTAAAAGCTTGTCTGCCAGAAGGGCTTTGGATTCGCTTAAGTCTGACGATTTTTTTAAGTACTTGATCCGCTCTACACACCTCAATGCATTATCCTTTTTGCCTTTCTTAAGATAGGAAAGTCCGGCCTTATAATACCAATCGGCAGCTGTCCCACCGCTTTGAAGCAGGCCCTCGCCGCGGGCGTAAGCGACTGCCAGATTGAATTGTGCCTTGGCATACCCCTGTTCAGCGGCCTTGAGGTACCACTTTACCGCCTCGGCATAATCTTGTTGAATACCTTTGCCGAAGTAATACAATTTTCCCAGAATGTATTGGGCATGTGAATCCCCTTGTTCTGAGGCCGTGCGGCATAATGGAAAGGCCTGTTCGTATCCGGCGTCTTTATAGAACTGAATACAGCAATCAGCCATCCCGCCTGCCGAACTCGAGTTTATCCATCCCATAAGCACCAGCCAGGCAGCCAGTGTCGGTTTTAAGAGGTCATTTTTCTTCAATATCAACCTCCAGTTTCTATTTTCCTTTATAAAAGAGGATTAGTCGTTCATTACACACAACAATAAAAATGTACGAACCGGAGTTAAGAAGTAAGGAAAATGAAACGATACTATCCTCTATATCTTTGTATTACACGAAGACGTATAATTTGGTCATGAATTAAACAATTAGTGTTGAAAGCAAATTTTGTGCCTGGCATTCTGGTTTTTTAACGGAATCGTGTTTCAGACCTTGTATTCTATACACAAGATCGTATATAACAGATAAAATATTAATAAGTATTGGTGATGAGTTTATAATCAAAAAACATGAATCAGAAAATGGATTCTTTATTATATATAAAAGGTTCGCCTACCGGGTGAATGTTTTCGAGATAGGTATTCATAATCTTACATTTTTTTGAGAGAGAAGGAAATTGAATATGAAAAAGACTATAAAGGGATTTTCAATTCTGTTTTTGGCTGCAATTGTTACCATATTTGGTTTGAAGATTGCATCGGCCACAACTCCCTGTGTAACTGAAGAGGGTTATAACGACTTTACCATGTGGATGTGGGGGGGAAGCGAACGTGGCCGGCCAGAGGTCAGTACCGCGAGGGACAGCCTATATTCCGTATTCATTTCGGATCTGCTTAACTCCCCAATTATACCTGTTCCTGACGACTGCCAAAGCTTTACGTATTCTCCAGAGACATTACCCGTATTAAGTGAAGATATCACTCAGGCTAAACCTATAGGTATCGGGACCGTTGCGGCAGGCGGAGACACACTTAGCATAACCTTAAACACTTATCAGTTTTCAGGCCCTGTAGATATTTATTTTGGCCTATATTCACCGGAAATAGACCCTGACAATATCTATCTTCTGACGACAGACGGTGTCTTCCAGGAGTTGTCGGATGAGGCGGCACCATGGAAGGCAGATATAACCGGACCCTTAAATGAAACTTTATTCAGTGATATACAGGTCTCAAATCTTCCTATAGGGAGCTACTATCTTTACCTTTTGGTGACACCATCAGGCAATTTAACCAACTATTATCTTTGGGAAACTACATTTAGCTCTTGTAACTCTCTCAGTTTTACCCCTGAGGGAACGACACTATTCTGTGATTCAGTCACGAGATCACTTGAACTTGGTACATCCGAACAGATTACCCTCCTTACAACAGCATGTGGAAATTCAGTTACAGTGAGCAGCGTGACCAAGACCCTGGGAGGGGAATGGTTGTCTGCAAACCCCGGAGGAGGCTCCAAGGTCATTCTTAACCTGAATGCCGGTGCCTCTGATGTGCAAGCGGGTTCCACTTATACCGGGCTTGTTAGGGTGGCCGCCGGTGGTATTATTGATGATACGTATGTCACATTACAAATTCCGGAACAGGCTGACGCCACTTCAACCTCGGTAAATCCTTCTTCACTCGATTTCTATGCATACGTGGGATGGGAGAATCCCAAGGCTCAAACCATCAGTGTTAAAGACAACTATGGTAACCCTGTATCGGCTACCGTGTTGTCCAAGCCTGATTGGCTTTTGTTGAATGAGACAGGCACTGGAGAGTTTTCAGTCTCGTGTAATAACTCATATCTGACGAAAGTCGGTTCCTATTCAGGCACAATTTACTTGAGAGATGATGAGTGCAGTCAGCAGCTTGCTGTGTCAGTAATTTTGAAAGTCGATGACAGCCCGACAACTGTAACCTCTGAACACCAGGGCTTTTATGACATTGGGGGTGGCCAGGTGCGCTACTTTAAATTTGTCACGGGGATCTTGGACTGCGTGAATCCAGTTCAGATAGCCAATGCCCCGATGGCGGATCAGCCACGTACAGTACATGTGCTCATAAAGAGGGGAAGCAGGCCCACGATAAGCGAATTTGAAATGACGTGGGGAATGGGGCCGTCTGATTATGACTGCACGTTAGGACAGTGGATACCGGCAAAACCCTCCTCCGCCAAGGACCTTTACTGGAAGTACAACATTGGTCCCCAGGCCGAGTTCGTGGAAATAGGTGAGCCCATGGAATCTGATACGTTCTATATCATGTTGTACAACAACGGAACAAGGATTGTTCTCCATCAACGTCTTACTGTGAGTTATTAGATTAGGCTTATAGCCTTATGGTTTTTAAGTCACCTTCCGAAAAGACAGAAAATGTGAACTGAATTTATCATGTTATATATGAATGATTCGTACAAATTCAAAGTCCTTGCTGCCATTTATTCCTTTTATGATCTGTTCCTTAGAGATTTTTCCCCGGCCTGCCGACAAGGCTGCCATGTCTGTTGTACTGTAAATATAGTTGCCACATCAATAGAAGCCAGGTACCTGCTGGCTTCCTCTTTTTTTGATGATCCGGATCTTAAAAAGTTGCTTTCTTCAGCGGTAACAGGAACTGTTTACAGGCCTAGTCTTAGTACTAATCAAATAGCGGATTTCTGCCTCAGGCAGGAGGAGTTTCCTTACGACAGGGGAAAGCATGGTGAAGGGGTCTGCCCATTTTTGGATCATGAAGGACTTTGCAGTGTCTATGAGCGCCGTCCATTTGCATGCAGGGCAATGTCTTCTAAAAAGGTCTGCCAACACAGTAGTGAGGCAGATATGGAGCCTTTTCTTATTACGGTGAATCTTGCCATATACCAAATCATAGAGCACCTGGATAAGGGAGGGGTATCCGGAAACCTCATAGACCTATTAAACAAATTAGTAAACAATCAGAGTATAAATACCGACTTGGGTGATGGGTTAATCTCCAACAGGGCATGGCCCGGTTTTCTTGTAACTCCGAATGAACGGGAACGATTCAGGGTATTCATGCGTCGTTTTGCCGATTTTCAGGTCGGGAATACCACCTTAAGGTCTTTCTTCCCAGGACTTTTTATGACAGTCCTGTAAGAAGCATAATATCAGGCTGACCTTAACCAGCCGGCCAGGCTCAGACCAAAGTAAGTCAAAAACCATCCGATAAGGAGCGAAAAGGGTATCTTCCTGTTCCTGATCCAGGGTAGCAGGGAAAAGGCGATCACTGGTATAAGTGGATATAGAATTCCAGCTCCGAATGGTGGAAAAAATCGCAGAAGTTCTTGTACCCCCAGAAAGAACCAGGGACCTTGTATAAGTTCTATATTTTTCCCAGGCAGGTCTATTGGAGCGTGGAATAAAATGGCTACCGTAATAGAAATAACCAGAAAACCCATAAAAATCTTCCGGCTTAGGATTACCCGCTGGGTGTGATACCACGTGCCAAGCCCCCATAACAGGGCGGTAAGGAGCAGGTGCAGTAGGTAAACACGGCTTAAACCCTCATCTGTACCGGCCATCAGGAAGCGGTTGAGCCCGGAGCCAATCAGCGGGATTTTGAGCAGAAGGTGCTCGGCAATTGTGCCTGCAGCCTGACCCGTTCCATCATAACGCAGGACATAACCGGTGAACAGGGCAAGAATGCTCATGGGCAACGTAAGGCTCAGGACAGTCCACTTCCTGCGGCTTGAAGGTCGCATGGAAATTTTGGCCAGATCATCAATGCTTTGCCAGGCATGATAAGTTAGTAAAAGGAAAAATGCCTGGCTGGTCCAGAAGTGAAGGGCCCTCCAGAATGCACCAAACGGGAGTATGGCTTCGATGGCCACGCTGGCTATAAAGGGGTCTGCCACCTCATACTGATAGGCTACAACAAAGCCCGAACCTATAGAGGCCAGCAGTGCCGCAGTAGTCATTTGGCCGACTCTGTCAAAAATCAGCATCGTAAGAAGAAAGAACCGTTTATTCCAAGACAGGCTTCAGGACGCCTTTTTTCATTTCCGTCATCAAGGGTACGAATATGGCGTCTCTACCGACGAAATCCGGATATAACCCTTGACTGCAATCAAATTCCTCCGGGAAGTCAGCTGTGAGAAAATCTAAAAGACATCCCCTTATTTTCTGTGCAGTTGAGAATTCAAGAAGATCTCGAACCAGACTATTACACTGGTCCTGGCTACTCATCCTAATCAAGCGCTTTATCTTCGGTATATCTAAAGCATTCATGCTCAGTTCATCCACACCCATGCCGACAAGTATAGGAAAATACATGGGTTCTCCCGCCATCTCTCCGCAAACCGCTACCTCGATTCCTGCTTCATGTGCTGCCTCTATGGTACGATGTACCATCCTCAAAACGCCTGGATGTAAAGGCTCGTATAGATGTGCTACATATTCATTGCCTCTGTCGATTGCCAACGAATACTGAATAAGATCATTTGTACCTATACTGAAAAAATCTACTTCTTTAGCAAGCACATCCGCCAAAAATACGGAAGAGGGGACCTCTATCATAATGCCTATATCGATGTCCTCATCAAAGGCAACTCCTTCTCTTTGCAACTCATACTTTGTCTTTTCCAAATGTTCCTTGACCTGAATTATTTCTGACCTGCCGGATATCAAAGGAAAAAGAATTCTAACATCTCCATAGGCACTGGCCCTAAGTATTGCCCTGATCTGTGTGCGAAACATGCTTGACTCTTTCAAACAAAGCCGAATTGCTCTCAGTCCGAGGGCCGGATTTGTTTCATCGCATTGCGAGACAGACGACAAGAGCTTGTCCCCGCCAATATCCAGGGTACGAATTGTCGTTGGAAAGGGCCCCATACGCTCTACGACTTCCCTGTAAGCCAAAAAAAGCTCCTCTTCAGTGGGAAGTTCTTTACGAGCCAGATACATGACCTCAGTACGGTATAGGCCTATTCCCTCAGCGCCGTTGGATATTACAAAGGAAATCTCCTCAAGAAACTCTATGTTAGCCTTGATTTTGAACCTGAATCCGTCCTGTGTTTCAGCGGGGAGATTGCTGTATTGGATTACATCCAAACGATATTGTATGTAATCCTCCTGTTTCTCAATGTAATGTTTTAAGAGATAATCATTCGGATTTATTACTACATCACCACTTAAACCATCTACAATCAGAGTCTCTCCGGAAAGTATGGAAGACGTGGCGTTTTCCAGCCCTACAACTGCAGGAAACCCGAGCGATCTGCTTAGAATAGCCGTGTGAGATGTTCGGCTTCCCATGTCGGTAACAAATGCCAGTATTTTTTCTTTGGCCATTTGGACCGTATCAGCAGGAGACAGATCGTGTGCCACCAGTATAACCGGCTTCTCCAGCTGGCTGAAATCCATTGAAGGACTCCCGGACAAGAGCTTTTGGACTCTACGTACTACGTACTCAAAATCTCCGACACGTTCCCTGATATACTGATCTTTAACTTGCTCAAACAGCCCTTTGACATAGTCCAGGGCAACGTTGAGCGCCCACTCCGCATTAATTTTTTCTTCAGAAATTAACCTTAAGGTCCTTTCGTAGACCATACGGTCTTTCAGCATCAATAAGTGGGCCTTAAAAATTCCTGAATGTTTTCTAAACTCTTTGGGGATTTCTGAAATCAACTGCTTTATCTGATTTTCCGCTTCAGAGACGGCATTTATAAAGCGTCGTTTTTCAAGGTCAATTTCGACTTTCTCAATTTGTCTTTTTGGGATTTTAACCTTATGATAATCCAGCAAGAAGGCAGGACCAATGACTACACCCGGCGAGGCCCCTATTCCTTTTAATACTATCGGATCACATTCTTTTTTTGACATCATTATCAATCCAACTCGCCAAAGCGATTTTCTACTAAAGTCTTAAGGTCCGCCACTGCCTGATCTGCATCCGGACCGATTGCCTTGACTGTAAGAACACTACCATGAGGACAGGCAAGGGTTAATACATCAAGAATATTTTTACCATCCACTTTTTTCCCGTCCTTTACAAGCAATACAGTAGCATCAAATTCACTCGCCTTTTGAGCAAAACGGCAGGCCGGTCTGGCATGAAGTCCCAGCCGGTTCCGTATGGTTACAGTATCTTCAAATTCCATGACTTTACCGATGAATTATAAGTCGTGTCAAAATAAAAGTTACTGATCAATCCAGTCAAACCGGCTTTGGACAAAAGCCCCGATATCGCATACATTTATAAATCATTTATCTTCAAATTTCCGAACGCCGATATGGATTTCACTGTACAAACAAAAATCCACATGTACCAGTGTCTTAGATGATATTATAAAAAAAAGTAATTTTTAACGGGATTAATGGGGTTAATTGGGTAATTAAGGTCGCTGTGTTAAAGTAAGATCAATAATAGAGAAGCAACAGTGAATGGTGACCCCCATAAACTCTGACAATTTACAAAAATAGCTGACAAGTATTCAAACAGGGCTCAAAAAATGTGTGGCATTTGCGGTCTTTATGATTTGGGAAACAGCGATTTGGGAGACGGCTGCGAAGAAATAGTCCGGACCATGGTAGCGCAGTTGAGTCATCTGGATTTTCCCAATCAGGGAGACGAAGATAATAAAAAATCAGAGGCAGCCTGGGCAGAAGAGGTTGAAGACGCCTTGGTAGCATCAGTCCGCCTCCGTCTCAGGGCAGACGTGCCGGTTGGAGTATATCTCTCCGGGGGTCTGGATTCCTCCATTACCGCCTCCATAGTTAAAAACTGACATCAACGCCGATAGAGGCCTTTGGCCTGGCCTTTGCGGATGCATCCTATGACGAGTCTGATTTTCAGCAGAGATTAGCTCATTCAATTGGCTATTCCCACCGTCCTACATGGAACAATACCCGGGCGCTTACCGCCTATTTCAGTCGAAATCTCAAGAAATCCATCGGGGATTATGATTCAATGGAGGAACTCAAGGCCGGTATGCCTGATACCTTTTCTTTATGGCACCCGTTGCACCAGGCCCAGTTCCTTGAGACCCGTTTGCTCCTGTCAGAGTATCTTTTGAGTTCCCAGGGGGAAAGAATGACCATGGGTCACTCAATTGAAGGAAGATACCCTTTCCTTGATCCGAAAGTTATATCTCTTTCAACACGAGTTCCGCCACGTTTAAAGCTCAGGGGCCTGAATGAAAAATATATATTACGCAAGGCCTTTGAAAGACTCCTTCCTGTAGAGATAGCCAGTCGCCCTAAACGGCCTTACCTTGCTCCAAACAAGGAAAGTTTTTTGGATAGGCCGGACATCTCCTTGGTTTATGAAATCCTTTCACCAAACAGGCTATCCAAGAGCGGTTATTTTGATGTGTCACGGGTGGGCAAACTCCTGAATAAATGCGCTAAGGCTGGGCAACTGGGCTTCAGAGACAATGCAGGATTTCTGGGGATATTATCTACGCAGATATTGTGGGAAAAGTTCCTGGCTAAGGAGCCTCTTTTGTAATTTTCTATTATAGAAGGCATTACCTTTTTCTGACTGTAGTGCGTTCTACTACCTTACGGTAATAGATCTGATCCTTTTCCAGGTTTATTGGCCTCTTGCGTGACATGTTGATTTTGGTAACCAGGAGATTTACCTTCCGGGCCTGCCTGTAACGTTCCTGCTCATCTTCAAGGCTTTCCAACAGGTCTATCGCAGTCTTGATTTCCTTTTCATTTTGTAGCTCCGGGGGGATAAAACCGGCATTTTTAAGCATTTTGTATGCCATCCGAAGGTCTGGAGGTATTAACGAGTCGTCTTCGAAGACCAGCGGTTTGCCTTTACCCTCAATGTTGTCAAGGTCTCCCCGCTCGATAGCTTCTTTGATCCGGTTTTCTGCTATTTTTTGAAAGTTGAACATTGCCGGATAGTTCTGCAGGTTGTTAGTAAGATAGACTTGAGATAATATTAAGATATTATAAAGTAAGTTGCTTGTAAAATACCAGTTTTTTTTAGAATCAGAATATTCTGTTGACAGGTTTAATAAAATAATCTAATTAATCGTCCCTATGAATAAGTTTAGGAGAACTCTTGACTTAGCAATATGGATTTGCCCGCTTTTATTTGTCCAGCATAAGCATGCGCTTTTCTATCAGACGCCACCCTGAGATCAGGATTATCTCTGCCGGGAAAAGTTAAGCATGGCTTAGCCCGGTCCGGGGAGGGATATGACTAACTTTCCTCCCTGTCTCTTGTAAGCAGGCGTCTTAGCCATCAGCCTGACAGCTAGTCCGAATAGATCCTTTCAAACGACGGGCAGAACCGGCGCCTTTTCGTCATGCCGGTTTTTGCACTTGGGTCTCCGTGCCGCCTTATGCTAAGCCTATATAATGGATTTTCCCGAAACATGTATGATATTCAATCATTTATTTCTTTAGACGCGCGGCCATTTTGGCCACTGAAAAATCGACAACTTCATAATACCATTAACATGAAGAGTACATTTGATATATCTTGCAAAAAAGAAATCAGCCGTCGCCGTACCTTTGGCATTATCAGCCATCCGGATGCCGGCAAGACCACCCTGACCGAAAAACTGCTGCTGTTCGGCGGCGCCATCCAGATGGCTGGCTCAGTCAAGGCACGAAAGGCCAACCGTTACGCTACCAGCGACTGGATGACCATCGAGAAGGAGCGAGGGATCTCAGTGACCAGTTCGGTCATGAAATTCAACTACCGTGGGTTTGAGATTAATCTCCTGGATACCCCGGGGCACCAGGATTTTTCCGAAGATACCTACCGGGTTTTGACCGCCGTGGACAGCGCGGTCATGGTGATAGACAACGTCAAGGGTGTGGAGGCACAAACCCGTAAGCTGATGGAGGTCTGCCGGATGCGCAACACGCCCATCCTGAGCTTCATCAATAAGCTTGACCGCGAAGGTTTGGACCCCCTTGATCTCCTGGATGATATCGAAGAGAGCCTGCAGATAGAGTGCGCGCCGCTTTCCTGGCCCATCGGTATGGGAAAACGCTTTAAGGGCATCTACAATCTCCAACGCAGGGAGCTGGTCCTTTTTAATCCCGGCAGGAGACGTCTGCCTAAGGACACCGTCACCATACGTGATTTGAGTGAACCACTCCTGGATGAAATTTTGGGTAGCCAAGCCGATGAACTGCGCGACGATGTGGCCCTGCTGGAGGGCGCTGCAAATTCTTTCGACCTGCAGGACTTTCTCAAGGGCAGCCAGACACCCGTCTTTTTCGGCAGCGCAATCAACAACTTCGGTGTGCACGAGCTGCTTGACACCTTCGTGGAGGTGGCACCATCGCCAAAACCCAGATCGACCACCACCCGAATGGTCTTACCTGAAGAAGAAGCGTTTTCAGGGTTTGTTTTCAAGATCCAGGCCAACATGGACCCGGCGCACCGCGACCGGATCGCCTTTCTGCGCGTCTGCTCGGGCCGCTTCAGGCGGGGCATGAGGGTGCGTCACCACCGAACAGGCAAGGACATCCAGGTCGCCAATCCGATCATCTTCATGGCCCAGGATCGCTCCCTTGTGGAGGATGCCTGGCCAGGCGACATCATCGGCATCCATAACCACGGTACGATCAAAATCGGTGACACCTTCTCAAAAAAGGAGCCGCTTAGTTTCACGGGCATACCGAATTTTGCCCCTGAGCATTTCCGTCGTATACGTCTCAAATCGCCGCTGAAGTCCAAACAACTCCACAAGGGTTTGATCCAATTGGTCGAGGAGGGTGCCGTACAGGTTTTCCATCCGCTTCTGGGTAGTGAATTCATTTTGGGGGCCGTTGGTGTGCTGCAGTTCGATGTGATTATGGCACGGCTCAAAACCGAATACGACGTGGATGCTGCTTATGACCAGGTCGATTATGCCACTGCCCGCTGGGTTCAGTGCGAGAACAGAAAACGGCTGGATGAATTCAAAAGGGCGAATCAGCGCAATCTGGCATTGGATGCGGAAGGCAACCTGACCTACTTGGCGGATTCAGAATGGCGGCTGGGATTCGTGCTGGAAAAATGGCCCGAGATCAAATTTATGAAAACCAGGGAAATCAAATAAGCATTAATCAATTCCGGAGAATCAACCTATTTCTATAATCCGGAAGCTGCTTGAACCGGAAATAGTCTTACCATCAGAAGATTGACCACCGCCAAAAGGAGAGACCTTCAATTCATGTTTAGGGGCCTGCGTCCGGCGCGGCGACGCAGCCAATTGACCGAGCGTAGGACTGAATGCCTGGAAACCAGCCACCTGACGAAGCCCTGTTTGCCTGGAAAGTTTATAAGTATTGTCCCCACCAGCATAGTGAGGACACCCTGGCCGGGTAACACGAGCATAACGATTCCAGCACCAATGAAGATATATCCTATGGCGTTTTTGACTATCAGGTAAATGATTCGCAGCACCTTCCTGTCATAGAACATCGGCGACCTCTTGCGTCCGTCTTGCAAATAGTAATCGTCCGGGATTCTCGTTACCAGCCAGGGTACAGCAATTAGCGTGCCGATAAACATTGTGATCGACAAAGCGCCCAGCCACCACAGCACCGTCTGGTTATTTTGAATCCATTCTAAAATCATGATCCGGTGGTATCCAGCCCTTATTGACCTGTATCAATCACTGAATTCTTATTTTGATTTCCATTTTACCTCTATTTCTATCTCGCTTTTGCCTTTCTCTATTTTGAAACCATATTCCACATCCATTACATCTTCAGGTAACTGCACTCGTTCTTCTCCTATGCTTACTTCCCCTGACTCAATCTGTATAACGAGATTCTTAAGGAATTCAGCAAGCTGTTGTCTGTTGTGCGAGTACTTTTTTCGATTTCTTTCTCAGGTTTACTCATTTTTTAAATACTCTTATTTTTTAGACTCATGCAATATCCGAATGCTCAGCATACGTTGAATGCTATTATATAAATTAACACACCAATTGAGGCCGCAGGCCAAAGAAAGCTCTACATGTCAAGGAAGAGAGTGCTGTATATAAATTCTCAGCGTTCTTATCCGCTCGACGAGATGGCCGGATTAAATCAGAATCAGCGACGGTTTTCAAACAAATTATGCAATCATCAAATGCTGTTCCAATTTCCAATTCCAGTCAAACAATTCTTTAGGCTATCCACTTTTGCAGAAAAAGTGATAATAGTTTAAGGTAGTTTACAGTTGTATCTTTGTTTAGTTTTTTAGTATGTTGAATGTCTTCTCAATCGTTTTTTCAACTGCGAAACTTCAGTCAGATCAGATTAAATCCTGCAATAATGAAACATAATGAACACTAGAGGTACATTTGATTACGGATAACTGCCGGAATAAAGATGATATTGTTTTTCGTAACCCAGAAACTGCGGATGGTAAATATTTTTGGGAAATCGCAAAGGCATCTAAAACACTGGATGTTAATTCAGCGTACCATTATCTGATTATGTGCCGTCATTTTGGCCGCACATGTATAGCTGCCGAAAGACAGGGACAGATAGTAGGATTTGTTACGGCTTATATTCCGCCTGATTTACCGGATACGATTTTTGTCTGGCAGGTGGCGGTAGAGAAAAAACATCGCGGACGAGGCCTGGGCGTCCGGATGTTGGTAGAGGCCTTTAATAATGCTAAAGCAGTCAATGTTAAAAATATGGATGCCACTATCACCGCTTCAAACTTGCCATCCATCAATCTTTTTAAGGCCACGGCCCGGGTTTTAAATGCGCCGTTTGAATTTGAAGAAGAATTCTTTTCCGCTGAGAATTTTGGAAAAAGTGGTCATGAACCGGAAATCCTTTTTCATATAGGCCCAATTTCAGATTAATTTTTAAAAAAGGAGTAAATTAATGAGAATTTTTGAACAGATAGAATCACGTGTCCGAGGTTATGTCCGATCCTTTCCGGTAATATTCGAATCCTCAGAGGGTGCAATAATGACCGATGAATCGGGCAAACAGTACATCGATTTTTTTGCCGGGGCAGGAACTCTAAATTATGGCCACAACAACCAGCGCGTTAACGATGCGTTGATTGAATA
>Ga0209834_10000338_pt1 | contig 29051 bp, 27 predicted proteins | sample Mar14236cmmetaG_FD_184134 | JGI IMG/M metagenome (GOLD analysis project Ga0209834, IMG submission 184134) | Marine hydrothermal vent microbial communities from Guaymas Basin, Gulf of California to study Microbial Dark Matter (Phase II) - Marker... ... | reverse complement strand
TACGGATACATGTTCGAGAAGGAGATGGAGCGCAGGAAGCGCAGGTCCCTCCCGGAGGAGCTTGCGTACGTTGAGATGCTGAGAGAGTGATGGTTAAATCACCCCGGCTTTAATAAGATGTGGCTCTATTTTTCTCCGGGAACTCTTCCAGCCACGGAGTGTTTTGAGATTTCGATGTATTTCATGGGGAAATAAATGTTCTCTCTTCTCAGCGCCAAAGTCCTTCAATTGCGGGTGGGATTTGTGCTAATGGGCTCACTTCCCTGTGCAGGGCAAAAATAGACAATTGACGATATTATCTTTGACGAATGTCTATAGGAAAGCTTTTTATATTTTGAAGTTGTATATATTAATGGTGATATCTGTGACAACGATAATTCGGAAAGATGCGGAAAGGTTTTTGAAGGAACTCCGGGCCCATTACGGTGATGTCTGGCGGATACCCACCAGTAAGTACCTCTCAAAGCCCGATTTCGTTGTGGTTGACCCCAAGAGTGGCAAAAAGACGAAAGTAAGCTTTGTTTCCCTTGACGACGGTGAGGTCGTTGGGGTAGTTTACGACGAGCTTGGCTGAATTTTCGTTTTTTTGACTAACTTTCTTCTCTGGTTCTGCAGGGTCGGAACTGTTAAATACTTGGGATCTAGGGCTAACGTTTTAAGTCATCTTCCATTTCTCCTGTTGGGTGATAGCATGCCGAGGATAGCGATTATTGGAGGTTCCGGAGTCTACGACCCGAAGCTTTTGCAGAACATCAGGGAGGAATTCGTAAGCACTCCCTATGGAAAGGTCAGGGTTAAGATAGGGGAGTACAACGGGGAAGAGATAGCTTTTCTGGCAAGGCACGGGGAAGGCCACAGCGTCCCACCCCACAAGATAAACTATCGCGCCAACATCTGGGCTCTCTATGAACTCGGTGTTGAGAGGATTCTCTCGACTTCCGCAGTGGGTTCCCTCAACGAGGCAATGAAGCCCGGCGACTTCGTAATTCTCGACCAGCTCCTCGACTTCACAAAAACCAGGCACTATACGTTCTACGACGGTGACGAGAGCCCACACGATAGGAAGTTCGTTGCCCACGTGGACTTCACGGACCCGTACTGCCCCGAGCTGAGGAAAGCCCTCATCACGGCCGCCAGGGAACTCGGCTTCACGTACCATCCGGCGGGAACCTACGCCTGTATGGAGGGCCCAAGGTTCGAGACCAGGGCCGAGATAAGGGCGCTCAAGATACTCGGTGCGGACGTCGTTGGCATGACCCAGTGCCCCGAGGCGGCCCTGGCCAGGGAGCTTGAGATGTGCTACTCCAGCGTGGCGATAGTCACCAACTTTGCGGCGGGAATAAGCCAGGAGAAGCTTACCCACACAGAGGTCGTCGAGCTGATGGCCAAAAAGAGCGAGGAGATAAAGTACCTCCTCATGAAGTCCATAGAGTACATTCCGAAGGAGCGCCGCTGTGCCTGTAAGGATGCGTTGAAAGGTGCCACTGGCTGATTCTATTTTTCTTTTCTCGCTTTACCAACTGGGATAAATTTAGCGGCTTTTTAGACTTGTTAGAAAAAGATGCAATAAACATCTTAGTAGACGCCATAGAGAAGCTGCAGGCCTCTTGATTTTTTCTTTTGAAGCCCCTATTTAGTGGCAGGAGTCTAGAATAACATACGGTTTGGACATTTATATGACGACGTTTCTGTTGATTTTTGTCCATTGTTGAATCGATATGTGCTCATGTTTTGAACCTTCAGTTAACAAAACGTTAAAAACTTTTTGTGTTTAAGAAGATCTGAAAACCGTTAGGAGGGTTTAACATGAAGTACGATGTCGTAATTATTGGTGCCTCCGCTGGAGGACTCACAACGGCCATGGCGGCCAAGAAGTTCTATCCCGACAAGAGCGTCCTTGTCATCAGGAAGGAAAACGTGGGAATGATTCCCTGTGGAATCCCCTACATCTTCGGGACGCTGAAGAGCGTTGACGAGGACATTCTTCCTGTCGAGAAGTTCCTGGAGCCCCTCGGCGTCGAAGTCCTCACGGATGAGGTTATCGATATTGATCCAAACAACAAGGTTGTCAGAACCAAGTCTGGAAAGGAGATAACCTGGGAGAAGCTCGTCATAGCCACGGGTTCCAAACCTGCTAAACCGGACTTTCCGGGCGTTGACCTCAATGGAATATACACCGTCCCCAAGGACTATGAATACCTGAAGAAACTCCGCGAGAAAGTTGAGGACGCAGAGAAAATCGTCATCGTCGGAGGAGGCTTCATAGCCCTTGAGGTTGGCGACGAGATAAGGAAGCTCGGCAAGGACGTGACTCTCGTTGTCAGGAGCAGACTTCTGAGGAGCTCCGTTGACCCAGAGTTCAGTAAGATGGTGGAGGAGAGGCTTAAGGAAGTCGGCATCAAGGTCGTTTATGGGCAAGTCGAAAGGTTCCTTGGCAACGGAAAGGTTGAGAAGGTCAAGCTCCTCGACGGAAGCGAGATTCCGGCAGACCTCGTAATCCTCTCAACTGGCTACCGGCCGAACGTTGATCTGGCCGTTAAGGCCGGCCTGAAGGTCACGCGCTACGGAATCTGGACCGACGAGTACATGAGGACGTCTCACCCGGACATCTTCGCGGTTGGTGACTGTGTGGAGCACAGGGACTTCTTCACGGGTAAGCCCTACGGCCTTATGCTTGCCTCAACAGCAACCTTCGAGGCAAGGATAGCCGGTGCGAACCTCTTTAAGCTCCAGATCGTCAGGGAGAACAGGAGGACGATAGGCGCTTACTCAACCCACGTGGCCGGCCTCACCCTCGGTGCAGCCGGTCTGACTGAAGAGGCGGCAAGGAAGGAGGGCTTTGAGGTCATAGTCGGTACGGCGAAGGGTCCCGACAGGCACCCGGCGAAGTTCCCTGACACCTCCATGGTCACGGTGAAGCTCATATTCTCCCGTGACAGGGGTGCGATACTCGGAGCGCAGATAGCTGGCGGTAAGAGCGTCGGCGAGATGATAAACATCCTCGCCCTGGCTATACAGAAGCGCCTCACCGCGAGCGAGCTCTACACGCTGCAGATAGCGACCCACCCGCTCCTCACGGCTTCACCCGTTGGCTACCAGATACTCAAGGCCGCAGAAGATGCGCTGGCAAAGCTGAGGACGTGAGCTTTCCTTTTTCTTCTCTCCCTTCTCTTCAAAAAGCACGCACTCTTTACTAGCATCTTTGCCAGCTTTCTTTGAGAAAAGCTTCACTAAACGCCCATAACTCTGGAATTTTAGTGCTTGAGGAGAAAAGTCTTGGCAAAAGTTTTGGCGCCCCGGCGGGGATTTGAACCCCGGACCTCAAGGTCCGCAGCCTTGCGCCCTATCCAGACTAGGCCACCGGGGCACTTGCCAGCTAAACCTTTCCGGCAATGCTTTATAAATTTAACCGTCCCCTCCGACCGAAAGATTTATAAATCCACCACGGGTGAGTATTCTACGGGCTTGAACTGCGGTGGTAGTCTAGCCTGGTCTAGGACAGCGGCCTGCCACGCCGCTGGCCCGGGTTCAAATCCCGGCCACCGCACCATCACAAATATCTTCTGCGTAACGTTCTGTCGTTTCGAAGCTCTTTTTGGCGGTCTTGGTGCCGGTTCGGTCGCTGAATTCAGGTATCCTGGTGTTCCTTGGGCGTAGCCAAAGTTGGAACTGCGTAGATTTCTGTTCGAGAATTGGGACTTGGCGGGAAATTTTATAGATGGCTCGGCTTGGAGGCACTTTCACATCTCTGCGCCATTGCCCACCTGCTTTCCAAGCTCAAAGAGGTCTCGGGCGGTTTTTCTCAGCCTTTCGTTGCTTTTCTCCCTGGCCTCTTTCAGCATCTCAAAGGCAAGGAACTTCAGTATCCTGCCCCTCTTCCATTCGTCCGTTGCCCATAACAGCGCGTTTCTTAGAAAACCTGCGTCGACTCCCTTTTCCTTTGTAACTTGGTATGCCACCGCCAGCCTTGTCGCGGGGTTGTGTATCTTTTCAAGGTACTTTAAAACCCGTTCCGGGCAGTCGAGGTTCCTCCTGGCGAGCAGTGCCCCAAGAACGTCGGAGACCTCAAGTTCCCGAAATATCTCATCCGCCCGGGTCTCATCTCCGGCCTCAAGGAGCTTTACGCCAATTTCCTCCAGGTAGTGGCTCCTAAGGGGTTCTGGAAGCCCCTTTGCGAGTTTTTCGGCCTCTTCGAGCTCTCCTTTTTCGATGAGCTTCCTGATGTACTCCACCACGTACCCTTCAGCCTTGGATTCTTTTGTTTCGAACCTGGGCTTGGGGGGCTCTTCTCTTGGTCCTTCTGTGGACCTGTCAACCACTCCGCTTAAGACGTCCCCCTTAATCCTGTGTAGCACTGAACCGGGCATCAGCTTGCCGTCCTTGTAGATGATTCCATATGGGAGCGGTTTGAGGTCTTCGAGGTCCCTCTCATCAAGCCCCAGGTCGCTCAGGCGAAGTTCAATACCTTTTGTGGCTATAGCCTTCGCCAGGAAGTTACTAACCGCTCTAAGTGCCTTCTTTCTTAGAAATTGATTTCCAATTTTCCGTGCAGTTCCGATGGCCTCCCTGAACTTCTCGTTCTTGGAAAAAATATAAGTGAGGGAGCAGAGCGCCTCGTCCCTAATGGATGGCTCTTCTATGGACTGCGCGACTTCTATAGCCCTCTCCGGTTCGCCGGCCAGGGCCTCGGCAACCCACCTCAGTGCATAGGAGCGCCAGTACGGGTCCTCTATCCTCCTTGCTTTCTCCTGTGCCCCCGTAACGTCGCCTTCGCTGAGGAGTTTCCTGACGAGTATCAGCCTCTCATCCATTTCAACCCCTCAACCCGGGGAACCAGACCTTCTTTCCGGCCTTCTCCTTCTCCTCGTCCCACTCGGCGAGTATCTTCACGGCTTCGGTGGCGACCATGGCGGCCTCCTTCTCCCCTGCCTTGCCGAACTCGTTGGCCACTCTGTTGGCAAAGACTGCACAGACACAGCCCGCCCTAAGGCCGTAGATGTTGGCGAGCGTGTAGAGTGTGGCGGCCTCCATCTCGAAGTTGGTGACGTTGGCCTGCCTCAGGTCGTCCATTATGTTCTTCGCAAAGCTCGGGAAGTAGCCGTTTAGGCCGGGCCTTCCCTGGCCGAGGTAGAAGCTGTCGGTCGAGGCCGTGATTCCGAGGTGGTAACGAACTCCAAGGGTTTCGGCGGCCTCTATGAGCGCAAGTGTGACCTCAAGGTCGGCAACTGCCGGATATTCGATGCGGACGTACTGCTTTGAAGTCCCCTCAAGCCTCACCGCAGCCTTGGCTATGATGAGGTCTCCTATCTCCATTCCCGGCTGGATTGCACCGGTGGAGCCGACCCTTATGAAGGTGTCCGCGCCTATCGCGGCAAGCTCCTCTATGGCTATGGCCGTCGAAGGGCCGCCTATTCCCGTTGAGGTGACGCTTATCGGGACGCCCTTGTACTTTCCGGTGTGCGTCCTGTACTCCCTGTGGAATGCCACCTCCCTCGCCTCGTCCCAGAGGGAGCTTATCTTCGGCACCCTCTCAGGGTCACCGGGGAGCAGCACGTACCTCGAAACGTCCCCCGGTTTGCACGCGATGTGGTACTGATACCCTTCCTCCGTCTGAGGCCTCTCGGCTGAAACGAACTTCTCCACCATGGCAACCACCTTTTTATTAACTTGTGCCATGGATATCAATACATCCCCTAAAAAGTCTTGGGTGGTCACGGTGCTGGTATGCTCAAAATGCGGACGAAAATATCCTGAGAGATTCAGGTTAACGTGCGAATGTGGGGGCACGCTTTTGGTCAGGGGTGAGCTCCCTGCCAGCTTCGGCGATGCTCTTGCCGAACATCTGGACATGAGGCGGTACGTAAGACTTCTCCCGGTCTCTGGGAATTATCTTCCTGCGCTGATTCCATCAATAACGCCCGTTTCCAGGCTCGATATCGGTGGTGTGACAGTCATCTTCAAGCTCGAATACCTTCAGCCGACCGGCTCATTTAAGGACAGGGGTACCTGGGTAACCGTGGCAAAGCTCAGGGAGGAAGGTATCTCTGAGGTAGTCCTTGACAGCTCCGGCAACGCGGCCATAAGTCTGGCGGCCTTCGCGGGAAGCGCTGGAATAAAGGCCCATCTCTTTCTCCCTGCGCACACGAGCCCCGGAAAACTTGCCCTCCTGCGGAAGCTGGGGGCAGAGCTGCACATCATCGACGGCGATAGAATGGCCGTCCACAGAAAAGCCATGGACTTCTCGGAGGAAAAGAGCATTGCCTACGTCTCCCACTGGCTCAACCCATACTTCCTTGAGGGCACAAAGACTGCTGCCTTCGAGGCCTATGAGCAGATCGGCGTTCCCGACTACGTTGTTGCCCCTGCTGGAAGTGGGACCCTCTTCCTTGGCCTCTGGAAGGGATTCTCGGAACTGAAAGACATGAGAGCCATCGAGGAACTCCCTAGGTTTGTGGCCGTTCAAGCTTCAGGCTACGAGAGCCTCTGCGAGCGTTCGCAGGTTAAAAGTCACCTCGCTGAGGGGATAGCGATACCCGAACCGCCCCGGCTGGGTGAGATGAGGCGCGTCCTCGATGAAACAGGCGGAACCTGTGTAAGCGTTGGGGATTCTGAGATAGATCGGGCTTTGAAGTGGCTGTGGAGAAGGGGCTTCATGGTAGAACCGACCTCAGCAACGGTTCTCGCGGCTCTCTGGAAGCTGGTGGAATCTGGTGAGATTGGCGCCGGGTCAAAGGTTCTCCTTCCGCTCACAGGCTCCGGCCTGAAGATGGTTGAAGGTATTTAAGGTTTGAATGCCAAGAGGGACTGGAGGTGGGAGAATGGCTGGGAGGAGGTACCCTGCCGTTGCAGGCAGCTTCTATCCCTCTGATGAAGAGCTTGTGCTCATGCTCGAGAGGTTTTTCAGCGACCTCGGCGAAGAGGGCAGCGAGAGGAGGATAACAGCTGGAGTAGCGCCCCATGCTGGCTACATCTTCTCCGGCTACACCGCGTCGAGGACATACAAGGCAATTTTCGAGGATGGCCTGCCGGAGACATTCGTAATCCTCGGCCCGAACCACACGGGTCTCGGCTCTCCGATAGCGGTTTATCCTGGGGGCGAGTGGCTGACACCGCTCGGAAGCATAGAGGTTGACACCGAAATGGCCAAGGCAATAGCGAAGCTTTCTGGCATAGCCGACCTCGATGAGCTCGCCCACAAATACGAGCACTCCATAGAGGTTCAGCTTCCGTTCATCCAGTACCTCAGCGAGCTCACGGGGAAGGAAGTCAGAATAGTGCCGATAGCCCTCGGCATTCAGGACGAGGATGTCTCGGAAGACCTTGGAAATGCTATATTTGAGGCCAGCGAAGAACTCGGCAGGGACGTTGTGGTCATAGCGAGCACGGACTTCATGCACTATGGGACTATGTACGGCTACGTGCCCTTCAGGGCTAGGGCGGACGAGCTCCCGCACCGTGTCAAGGAGTGGGACTTCAGGGTTATCCGGAAGATTCTTGACTTCGACGTTAAGGGAATGTTCAGCGAGCTGGGGAAGATGAACCACACTATGTGCGGGCCCGGAGGGGTTGGAACCGCCATCGTTTACTCCCGCCTTGCCGGGGCCCTTGAGGCCGAGCTCTTACACTACACGACGAGCTTCGAGGTGAGCAGGAGCACCGAGGCAATAGTTGGCTATGCTTCTATAGTCTTCAGGAAGTGAGCTTTTGACCAAAACTCACATAAACTTTCTCTGTCTTTTTCCTTTGGAGGGTTGAAGATGAGGGTTCTTGCGTCGGCTCCCGCTAAAATTATACTCTTTGGCGAGCACAGCGTTGTTTACGGCAAGCCTGCGATAGCCGCGGCCATAGACCTCAGAACCTACGTCTGGGCAGAGTTTAACGACAAAGGGGCGATAAGGATAGAGGCGAGGGACATACGCGTGCCGGGCCTCACTGTTTCGTTCTCGGAGGACGAGATATACTTCGAGAGCGACTACGGTAAAGCCGCCGAGGTTCTCAGCTACGTCCGTCAGGCCATTGAGCTGGTGAGAGAAGAGGCCGATGCGAATGGGAAGGGAATCACGGTCTCGATAACTTCGCAGATCCCTGTGGGGGCTGGTTTGGGCTCCTCGGCGGCCGTTGCGGTGGCAACGATTGGGGCGGTCTCAAAGCTCCTTGGCCTTGAGCTGACCAACGAGGATATAGGAAGGCTCGGTCACAAGGTTGAACTCCTTGTCCAGGGCGCTTCGAGCGGAATTGACCCAACAGTCTCGGCCATAGGTGGCTTCATCCACTATGAGAGGGGGGACTTCGAGCACCTGCCCTTCATGGAGCTGCCCATTGTTGTTGGTTACACGGGTTCGAGCGGGTCAACGAAGGAACTTGTCTCCATGGTGAGGAGAACCTACGAGGAGATGCCCGAGGTTATAGAGCCCGTGCTCGCCGCCATGGGCAAGATAGTTGAAAAGGCCAGGGAGGTAATAACCTCCGACCTCGAAGAGGAGCTCCGCTTCGCCCAGCTCGGGCGGCTCATGAACATCAACCACGGCCTCCTCGATGCGCTGGGGGTCTCTACCAAAAAGCTCAGCGAGCTGGTCTATGCCGCGAGGGTTGCCGGGGCGATAGGGGCCAAGATAACCGGTGCCGGCGGTGGCGGCTGTATGTACGCATTAGCTCCTGAGAACCAGAGCGAAGTCGCGACAGCCATAACAATAGCCGGCGGAACTCCGATGATAACGAGGATAAGCCGTGAGGGACTCAGGATAGAGGAGGTTCTGCCATGATAATCGTCAAGGTCGGTGGCAGCGTCTTCAGCGATAAGACGGGCGAGCCCGAGAACTTCGACCATGAGACCGTGGGGAACTTAGCGAGGGAAATAGCCCAGTTTTACCCTGGAGAGAGCTTCATAATAGTCCACGGTGGGGGGAGTTTTGGCCATCCACAGGCCAAGGAGTACAGAATACGTGAAGGCCTCCCCGGGGACTGGGAGACCGCCCACCACAGGAGGATAGGTTTTACCCTCACGCATCAGGCGATGCTCAGGGCAAACGCGAACTTCATTCAAACGTTCGTCCGTGAGGGCCTGCCGGCGTTCTCTGTCTCCACGTCTTCTGTCTTTGTAACGGAGAACGGCGAGGTGGTCTACGGGGACCTTGAAGTCCTCAGAAGGCTGCTGGAGCTTGAGTTCATTCCGGTCCTCTTCGGAGACGTTTCGATAGACCTCGCGAAGGGCATAGACATACTCTCCGGCGACCAGATTATCACCTACCTTGCCAAGATGCTTGGGCCGGAGAAGGTCATCTTCCTCATGGACGTTGACGGAATCTACGACGGCAGGCCCGGCGAGGGGGGACTGATTCAGAACCTCTGCAGGGAGGAGATAGATTCCCTCCTCGAAAGGCTCCACTGCACTGCATCTGGAACCGACGTCACCGGAGGAATCTGCAACAAGCTGGAGGAAGCGAAGAAGATAGCGGAGCACTCGGAGGTATGGTTCGTCAACGGGAAGGTTCCTGGAAGGCTGAGCGGGGCCATAAGGGGCGACGGTTTCGGGACGAGGATTAGAAGCTAACAATTGTATGTCATAATCTTTTTATTTTTGTCTGGGTATTGTCTGCCGGTGGCTCTGATGGACCGTAAAACTCTCGCAGTTGTTGTCGTGATCATGGTCTTTGGAGGAACGTTCCTCGGAATTGAGGCTGCCATGCGGATGGGGGGCGCTTAACGGCTTTATGGCGGCTCCGGATGAACTCGTGATAAACGGCTCTGCTTCCCCTGCCCCCAACGGCACGGTGATTGTTGTTGAGTGGCACCTGCCAAGAAAACCCCTCGAAAAGCTCTTGGATGGCCGCGATTTGATGGTTCTGCTTTACTTCGCTGGCATATACTCGCGGGAAGGAGTTAGTTATTCGTTACTGTATGATGGCCCGGTGATTAACCTTACGCTTTATCCCTCCGGCAGAGTTGTGACTAAGAACGAGAGGGGTTACACCGTCTGGCGTTATGATACTGAGGGCTTTGCCACACTCCAAGTCGAGATGGCCTGGGATTTATACACCGTTCCCATGAACGTGACAGGCGGCAGAATTGAGCTCTTCCTGCCAACGGTGAACTATTCCCGCTGTTCGGTTATTCCCGTTGTCGTTGTTTATTTCCACGAGACGGGTGGGGATAAAGTTGAACCCAGCCACATAAGCACCCGCCTGCCTGTTTATCTGGGGCCGGACTTTCCCATTTCCAGCAATGAGACCCTTCAAACACTCTTCAGCTTCAATATCTCCAGGTGGGTAGATTCCTCACCCCGGGGGAAACGCGGCGGCTGGATGGAAGTTAGGACATTCAACGTAACGCTCCCGTGTGAAAGGAACTAACGGTTCCTCCAAAAATCTCTTAACCTTTCCCGCTTTTTTTCTCCTGGTGGTTGAGATGAAAGCATTCGATAAGGAGGAGCTCACTATCATCCGGAAGTTTGAGCACATAGAGCACTGCCTGAAGAGAAACGTCCAGGCCCACGTTTCCAACGGTTTTGAGGACGTGCACTTCGTCCACATGAGCCTGCCCGAGATAGATAAGGATGAGGTTGATTTGAGCGTCGAGTTTCTTGGGCGGAAGTTTGACTACCCGATTTTCATAGCCGGAATGACCGGCGGAACTAAGGGCTCCCAGCTCGCGGGCAAGATAAACAAAACCCTGGCCAAGGCCGCCCAGGAGCTGAACATCCCCATGGGCGTCGGCAGCCAGAGGGCAATGATAAGGAAGCCCGAGACGTGGGAGAGCTACTACGTGAGGGACGTTGCCCCCGACGTCTTTCTCGTCGGCAACCTCGGCGCTCCCCAGTTCGCCGAGACGATGCCTGACCGCTACGGCCTTGAGGAGGCTCTTAAGGCTGTCGAGACGATTCAGGCGGATGCCCTTGCCATACACCTCAACCCGCTCCAGGAGAGCGTCCAGCCCGAGGGCGACACACAGTACAGGGGTGTTCTGAAAGCTCTGGCCGAGCTCAAGGCCGAGTTCCCCTACCCGATAATCGCCAAGGAAACAGGCGCTGGAGTTTCAATGGAAGTCGCGGTGAGGCTGGAGAGCATTGGCATAGATGCGGTAGATGTCGGCGGTCTCGGAGGGACGAGCTGGAGCGCGGTCGAGTACTACAGGGCAAAGGACGAGATGGGCAGGAACCTCGCCCTCCGCTTCTGGGACTGGGGCATAAAGACCGCGATAAGCGTCGCCGAAGTCCGCTACGCCACCGACCTGCCGATTATAGCCACCGGCGGAATGCGCGACGGGATAACGATGGCGAAGGCCTTGGCGATGGGAGCCACCTTCGCCGGCGTCGCCCTGCCGCTCCTCAAGCCTGCCGTGAAAGGCGACGTCGATGGTGTAATCAAAGTCCTCCAGCGCTACATCGAGGAGATTCGCAATGCAATGTTCCTTGTTGGAGCCAGAAACGTCGAGGAGCTCAGGAAGGTTCCGCTCGTGGTTACGGGCTTCACGAGGGAGTGGCTTGAGCAGAGGATTGACCTGCCGGCTTACCTGAGGAGCCGGTGATTTTTATTCCCTTTTCGGTTCTCTGGAATGCACACCTTTTTAAACCCCTGCCCACAACTAAGACCAACGCAGCCCCACGCCTCAGGAGAGGCCTGGGGGCGTAAGGAGGAATAGGCATGATAAAAATCTACACAATTAGCGGTTACGAGGAAGTCGGCAAGAACATGACTGCAGTCGGCTACTCAAACGGCGGCCGGGAAGAGGTCGTCATAATAGACATGGGGATAAGGCTGGACCGCGTTCTCATACACGAGGACGTCAACATCCAGCAGTTCCCGACGAAGGAGCTCCAGAAGCTTGGCGCCATCCCGGATGACTCTATATTGAAAAACAAGAAGGTAGTTGCCATAACCTTCACCCACGGGCACCTCGACCACATTGGAGCCATCGGCAAGCTCGCGCCCCACTACCCCGACGTGCCCATATACGGAACGCCGTACACAATAAAGCTCGCCAAGAGTGAGGTCAAGAGCGAGCAGTATTTCGAGGTCAAGAACCCCATGTACGAGACCGGGTTTGGCGAGATAGTCCAGGTCAGCGAGAACCTGGCCATCGAGTTCGTCCAGATAACCCATTCGATACCCCAGGCGGCTATGGTCGTCGTCCACACGCCCGAGGGTGCGGTCGTCCACACCGGCGACTTCAAGTTCGACAACAACAATCCCCTCGGCGAGAAGCCCGACTACAAACGCCTCAAGGAGCTCGGTAAGGAGGGCGTCAAGGTCCTCATCCCGGAATCCACGCGCGTCTCCGAGCCGACCAAAACCCCGAGCGAGGCCGTTGCCCAGATGCTCCTCGAGGACTTCTTCCTCTACGAGGGCATGGAGGAGGACGGACTTATAGCGACGACCTTTGCCAGCCACATCCCAAGGCTCCAGGAGCTTATATGGGTGGCCAACAAGATGGGCAGGCAGGCGGTCTTCGTGGGCCGCTCCCTGGCCAAGTACACCGGCATCGCCAAACAGCTCGGGCTGATAAGGATGAAGGGCGCCCGCGCCGTCAGGAGCCCCAACGCCATAAGGAAGGTCCTCGCGGAGGTCTCCGGCGCGAGGGAGAACTACCTGCTCGTGGTTACCGGTCATCAGGGCGAGCCTGGTGCGGTCCTGACCAGAATGGCAAACGGCGAGCTCTACGACATCGGCAAGCGTGACACGGTCGTCTTTTCGGCCGGAACGATACCGAACCCGCTCAACAAGGCCCAGCGCTACGTCCTTGAGACGAAGCTCAAGATGAAGGGCGTCAGGATGATAAAGGACCTTCACGTTTCTGGCCACGCCAGCAGGGAGGATCACCGCTACCTCATCAGAATGCTCAATCCTGAGAACATCGTCCCCGCCCACGGTGAGTTCAGGATGCTGACCCACTACGCCGAGCTCGCCGAGGAGGAGGGCTACCTGATAGGCAGGGACGTCTTTGTGTCTCGCAACGGCTACCAGGTTGAGATAAGGTAGGGCAAAACTGATAAAGAGTCGCTCTATTTTTCCTTTAGATTGCTTTCATCACTCACGGGGTGGTAGAATGGGAAAGTACGATGAGCTGTTCGCAAGGGTTAAGGAAACTGCAAAGGACGTTGATAATGCTATACTCGACCTCCTTCCTGAGAAAGAGCCCAAGGCACTCTACGATGCCGCCAGGCACTATCCGCTCGCCGGTGGAAAGCGCGTCAGGCCGTTCGTGGTTCTCCGCGCGGCTGAGGCCGTCGGCGGCGACCCAAAGAAGGCCCTTTATCCAGCCGCCGCCGTGGAGTTCATCCACAACTACTCTCTCGTCCACGATGACATAATGGATATGGACGAGCTGAGGCGCGGAAGGCCGACCGTCCACAAGCTCTGGGGCGTCAACATGGCAATTCTGGCCGGCGACCTGCTCTTCAGTAAGGCCTTCGAGGCGGTAGCCAGGGCAGAAGTAAGCCCAGAGAAGAAGGCGAGAATCCTAGATGTCCTTGTGAAGACGTCCAACGAGCTCTGCGAGGGGCAGGCCCTTGACATAGAGTTCGAGACGAGGGAAGAAGTCACCGTTGAGGAATATCTCAAGATGATCAGCGGGAAGACGGGCGCCCTCTTCGACGGCTCGGCGACGATAGGTGCAATAGTCGGCACCGACAGCGAGGAGTACATCAAGGCCCTCGCCAAGTGGGGAAGGAACGTTGGAATTGCCTTTCAGATATGGGACGACGTCCTCGACCTTATAGCTGATGAGGAGAAGCTGGGCAAACCCGTCGGCAGCGACATAAGGAAGGGCAAGAAGACCCTCATAGTCAGCCACTTCTTCGACCACGCGAGCGAGGAGGACAAGGCCGAGTTCCTCAGGGTCTTCGGCAAGTACGCGGGCGATGCCAAGGGCGATGCCCTAATCCACGACGAGAAGGTCAAGGGGGAAGTCGAGAGGGCCATCGAGCTCCTCAGGAAGTACGGCAGCATAGACTACGCCGCTCAGTACGCCAAGAACCTCGTCAGGGAGGCCAACGAGGCCCTAAAGGTTCTTCCGGAGAGCGAGGCGAGGAGGGATTTGGAGCTTCTCGCCGAGTTCTTAGTGGAGAGAGAGTTCTAATGGGGGAGCTACGGCTCTCCGGTTATTCCTCCGATATTTTCATCCTCTCCTTTATGCTGTTAGTTCTTTCGGCCCTGATGTGCCGTGGTTGAAAGTCTCTTTAAGCTCGCTCATGATGCTCTATACTTTCTCCTTTTGCCGTGGGGGCTCATCGTTCCGCTCCACGATGGGTTGCATGCCACCGTTGCGAGACTCTTCGGGGCAAAGATCCGGTTCGGCGTTACCAGCTTTGCCGGGTTTATCATCGCGCCGTACATTGCCGTGGATACTCCCATTTCTACAAGAAAATACGCCATCGTTTCCCTTGCGCCGCTCGTTCTATCCCTGACTGCCCTCGCCCTCGCGTGGCTGTACCATTCAGCTTTCTGGGCGCTCGTTTATGCCTTCAACACGGTCGGAATGGTGGGGGACTTCCTCACGGCCATTTCACTCATTAAAATGCCCCATGATGCAAAGGTTTTTGACGACGGGGTTGTCCTCAAGTCCGACTCCGAGATACCAGCCCCTTATCCCGGAGTGGTTTTCTACGGCGATTAAGCTGGTCCTCATGGCTTTCTCTGTCCTGGTTTTGATTTTCGGCCGCGTTGAGGTCGTGGTTGAAAGAGGGCCGTAGGGACTGACAAGGGCGTGTATCGCCCAATTGTTTTATCCTCATGCATCTCTTTTACTCAGGCTTCTTTTGAGATTTCTACTAAGAGAGCCCACGTTGTAATGGATTTAAAACAGACTTATTTACTAACAATAAAAGGAAAAACTTATAAAGGTTAGTTAAATATTAGATATTGCAGAAAAATTAAGGAGGGGTATGATGTGCGATGGAAACCTATCTTTGCAGTCCTGCTGGGCTGCTGATGGTGGGGGTAACAGCTGGGAGCGCAGCTGCAACAGGTAGCACTGTATCCAAAAAACAGGATCCTGTGAAGCCGGAAGATGTTATTGGGGTCCCTCCAGATGAATATTGGAAAATAACTTGGGTAAGCGGATTCTATACTACATACGGGCCTTGGAAAACATGTGAAAGTGGATATGGGAATCCTCCTGACTCATTAACCTGCTCATTCACTCATGAGCATGCTTACACATGGCACAACACTTGGTCTGGGTCTCTCCAGGTAGATATTTACACATTAAGCTCTGAGGTTGGGTTTAGTGTTACTGCTTCCGGAGCGGTAGAAAGAAGCGCCACGTATCACTATAGGTATCCTGGACAGCACCTGGCAATTCAGTATAGGGATGTTTATAATACCAAAACAGTAATTCAGACCAAATACTGTGTCTCTCGCTTGGGAATAATTCGTAAGTGCGGTACTGCAACAGTTTATGCCAAGAAGTGGAGTCATATAGACTTCAGAGCTGTGGATTTGGGGGATGTGTAACATGAAAACATGGAAGAAAATCTCGGGAATTGCGCTCGCCCTCCTCTTGTTATTTTTTGTCATCCACTTTTATTTCCTCACTCATGAAGACAAATCAGAAAACGTGAGTAGCCCCCAGCTACAGCAGGCACTCTACTCCGGATATACGGGTTACGCTTTTGTAACTCCCAACACCACGCTCAGGTTCAACGTCTTGTGGGCAGGGCAAAACGCTGGGCCCGGCTTTTCCCTCCACGTGGAAGGGATTCCGAAGGGAATTAATTGGAGTGTGGAAGCTGTTGATGTCTCCTGCCCTGACCAACTAAGAGAGATGTCGTGTAGGGATATCTCCCTCATGCTCAATCCCACAGCCCCGGGGAACTATTCTCTATCTCAGGTGACCATTTCAGTAAAGACGAACGCCGGCACAGTGTCTGCAAAGCTTGGAGAGGTGAGGCTGGAAGTCGTTGGAAAGGCATTTGAGAACTTAACGCACGTCTATTATCCCTACGCAGGTGCTTATGTGGATGGGAATATCACTCCAGGGAGTGACTTCATGTATTACGTCGTGCTAAAGAACACTGGCACAGATAATCTGAGTATTACAGGGGTTCATATTGACGATCAAGCTTTTAGAATTCTCGGTTTATATTATCAGGATATACCACCTGAGGTTCCACCTCAATTGCTCGATGTTCCCAACATGAGCAAAGCCCTGGAATTCCCAAAAGATGGACTCATAATAAGGCCTAACGAAACCATTGCCGTGATAGTTCCTTTTAGAGCAAAAGTTCAGGCGAGGTATGCACTTGTTATACCAAAATTGACTGTGGTAGACAGTACCGGGAAGATGCACAACGTACCGGGGATTCCGTACTACATCATGGGAGCCAGCGAAAGTGAAAAGGGAAGAAAATAAAATCACTCCACGTAAACCGCCGGCTTCAGCGGCATCGCGGCCTTCTTCTTTCCTCCTTTGTCCTCCTCCGGGTTGATGACGACCTCGATGCCCAGCTCCTTCTCCATGAAGCCCTTCGCCTCTCTCAGTGCCTTCTCTTCGTTGATGCGCTTGACCTCGAAGGCCCTCTCCTTGATGAGCCTCTGGATGAGCTTGCTGACCTCCTTGCCGTGCTTCCTCATCTCCGGGTCTTTCATCAGTTCGGCCATCGCGGCCTTGAAGTCCCTCTTCTCAGCGACGACCTCAACGACCTTCCACTTCCACTCCGGTGCGGTGTAGACGTAGGCCCTCTTGGCGTCCTCTATCTTTGCAACGCGGATGATTTCCTTGATGTCCTCGATGATGGACTTAACGAACTCCTCTTCCGCCTCAACGGTCTCGTTCCACCACTCCTCGACCGGTTCTGGCCAGGGGGCGAGGCTCACGAAGCCCTCTCCGTCGAGCTTCTCCCACAGCTCCTCGCTGATGTGCGGCGTGAACGGGGCCATCAGCCTGACCCAGACGTCCGCGAGCTTTCTAAGGACGAAGCGCTTTGCCTCGTCGTCCCTGCCCTCGGTTCTCCTCATGTACCAGCGCAGGTCGTTCAGCACGCTGTAGAAGGCCCACTGCACGGCAGTCCTCGTCCTGAACTCCTCAAGGGCCTGGGTGGCGCCCTCAATGGCCCTGTTGAGCCTGTGGAGCATCCACCTGTCGATGTCCTTGAGCTCAACGCCCTCCTTGGCCTCGTAGGTTGCGAACTCGCTCACCAGCTCGTAGAAGCGCTCGACCTGCTTCCTGAGCTTTCCGACGTCCTTCCTGCGCCAGTCGAAGTCGCTGTCGTGCTCGGCCAGACCCATTATGTAGAGCCTCACCACATCGGCGCCGTTCTCCTCGATTGCATCTATGAAGTTCAGCACGTTGCCCTTGCTCTTGCTCATCTTCTGGCCTTCGAGGGTTCCGAAGCCGTTCACGGCGATGCCCTTTGGCCAGTGCTCCTTCCTGAAAATCGCCGTGTGGTTGAAGATGAAGAACGTCAGGTGGTTCGGGATGAGGTCCTTGGCAGAGCAGCGCCAGTCGAGCGGGTACCAGTACTCGAACTCCTCCTTCATCTCGTGGATAATCTCAGCAGGAATACCCGTCTTCTCGGCCAGCTCCTTCTCGCGCTCCTCGCTGAAGTCCTCCAGGAACAGGTAGTCGAAGAACTCCCTGTCAAGCTTCTCCGGGTCGAGCCTGCCCTCTTCCCTCAGGCGGTTCATGTGCCTGCTTATGGTGTAGTAGGCCATGTAGATCGTCGAGTCGCTCAGGCTCTCGATTACCCATTCGGGGTCCCACGGGAGCGGCGTTCCAAGGCCGACCTTCCTGGCGCAGGCCTTCTTGTCGAGCCAGTCCACTACGGCCTCGAACTGTGCGCGCCTGCTCTCCGGGTAGATGGTCATGTTAGCGAGCGCTTCCCTCGCCTTCTCCTTCCACTCAGGGTTCCCGTAGTCTATGAACCACTGGTCGTGGATTATCTTGATAACCGCCTGGTTGCCGAACCTTGAAATGACCGGCTTCTCGGCGAACTCGTACATTATCTCTGCTATTCCCTTCTCCTGGAGCTCCTTTGCAATGAGCTCTTTGACCTCCTGGACGGGCTTGCCCGCGTATGGCTCTATCTTGAAGATTCCCTTGTGGTACTCGGCCTTGTAGATGTTCTTGGTGGCCTCTTCGAGCTTCTCCTCGTCCTTCTGGCTCTTCACGCCGAGCTTCTCTACTTCCTCAACAGCCGGGAACTCGCCGTAGCCCTCCAGCTTGATGAGGGAGATGTAGCTTATCTCTTCAACGACGCGCGGGTCGATGTCGTACTTGAGCAGGATTTCTGTCTCCTTCTTCAGGTCCTCCAGCGCGATGTGGTCGAAGGGCGCGTGAGCCGGAACGCTCATGACAACTCCGGTCGCGTTGTCCGGGTCAACAAACTCGGCGGGCAGGATTATAACCTCGTCGCCAGTTACTGGGTTCTTCACATACTTGCCTATGAGCCTCTCGCCCTTGAACTCCTCCAGAACCTCAACCTCCCTGTCCTGGAAGGAGAGCTTGTAGGCCGCTTCCTTGCTGACTATCCAGGTCTCCTCCCCCTCCCCGCTCCTGACCTTTGCCTTGACGTAGGTCGCCTCAGGGTTCAGCCACATGTTGGTGACGCCGTATACCGTCTCGGGCCTTAGCGTCGCCGCAGGGAGGTATATCTTCTCGCCATTCTCTTCCAGGATGAACTTGATGATAACGTACTCAAGAATCTGGACGTCTTCGCCTTCCATTATGTCATGGTCACCGAGCGGAGTGCCAACGACCGGATCCCACCTGACCCTGTGGGCACCTTTAACGACCAGACCCTTGTCCTTGAGCGTCCAGAACTGCCACTCTATGAACTTGCTGAAGGGCGGGAAGAGGCTCGTCGTGTGGAATTCGCGCGTCCAGTCGACGGAGAAGCCAGCCCTGATGAAGGTCTCCCTCGCGGCCTTCATGAAGTAGTTGACTATCTCCTTGGGGTCCTCGAACTTCCAGAGGATTTCCTCCGGAACCTTGTAGACGTCGCGGTAGATGTGTATCGTCTTCGGGTCGCGGTTCTTTATGCGCTCGGCTATACCCACTATCGGCGCGCCGGTGATGTGCCAGCCCATTGGGAACAGCACGTTGTAGCCCTGCATCCTCTTGAAGCGCGCTATCACGTCGGGAATCGTGTAGGTTCTCGCGTGGCCGACGTGGAGGTGTCCCGAAAGGTACGGGAAGGCGACGGTGATGTAGAACTTCTTTTCCTTGGGCTTGGCTTTTCTGTCGGGCTCAAAGACCTTCTCCTCAAGCCAGCGCTTCTGCCACTTTTCCTCAATGGCCTTGAAGTTAAGCTCAGCCATGGCCATACCTCCTCAGAATTTTTTCAAAAGAGCGTGAGCGATACTCCAGAATAGGGGAGTCTTTCAGGAAATCAGGCACGGTTGCGATTCCAGCGATGGAGAAGACACTCCCCCCTCATTGGCATCGGAGCGAGTAGGATTCCTGATATTTAAATCTTTTGGAAGCGGGGCCAGACGGGGTGGGCTGGCACCAGGGTATGCTGGGGTAGGGTAAAAACAAACGGTGGAGGAGGGTCTAAGGGGTGGGCTCTTCCACGGGGTTCAGCTCTAGCCTCTTTTCCCGCGCGACTGTGCCGTAGAAGCGGGCACTCTCCCTGGGGATTCTCCGGAAGTTCGCCCCTACTTCCACCAGCCCGAACTTCGGCTCGAACCCCTTGTCCCACTCGTAGTTGTCCATTAGAGACCAGTAGAAGTACCCTCTAACGTCAACGCCGTCTTTCAGGGCCCTGGCGACGTGGTACAGGTGCTGGGCGATGAAGTCAATTCTTTCCGCGTCGTTCAGGGTCGCTATGCCGTTCTCCGTGACGTAGATTGGCCGTTCGTAGCGGGAGGCCTCTTTCAGGACGGCGTAGATACCCTCGGGGCAGATTTTCCAGCCCATCTGGGTTCTGCCGTAGCCGCCGAAGTCGTAGCGGTACAGCCCTTCAACGGGATCCACGTTCCCTATGAGGTGGAGCGTGTAGTAGTTCACCCCTATGAAGTCAGCATCGCTCTCCCCCGTCCTCACAGTCCCGAAGGGGGTCTTCAGCTCTCCGGAGAACACGGCGTCGAGGAAGTACCAGTTCTGCAGGCTGTCAACCTCCCTCGCCACCTCCGCAGACGCGGGGGACAGCGGCCGTATCAGGGGCGAACTCTTGACGACTCCAACCTTGAACCTGCCACTCAGGAGCTCGTGTGCAATCCTGTGGGCCCGCAGGATGTTGGCCTCGACGGTGAAGGCCTTCTCCGCGTCCCCCCAGAACGGCGGCCAGTTGCCGGTCAGGTAGCCCTCTATCACAAGCTCCATCGGCTCGTTGAAGGTTGCGACGAGTTCGACGCCCTTAAGGAGTTCCGCGGCCTTGTCAACGTACTGCTCCCAGTACCTGAGGTTCTCATCTTTAGCAAAACCACCCTTCTTCATGAACCACAGGGGGCTTGTGAAGTGGTGGAGTGTGACGCTTGGAGTTATCCCTTTCTTAAGCAGGAGCTCAATAATTTCACGGTAGCGGTTGAAGGCCTCCTCGTTGAACCTGCCCTCCTCCGGGAAGAGTCTGCTCCACTCGATTGAGAAGCGGTAAGCATTGTAGCCGAGTTCCGCCATCAACTCGATGTCGTCCTTGTAAAGCTCCCAGTGGTTGCATGCTTTTCCTGATTTGTACGGGAGCTTTCCGATCTGCTCGTAGTACCACCAGTCGTTCCACTTGTTATCCCCCTCAACCTGATGGGCCGCCGTGGCGGTCCCGAAAAGAAAACCGTCGGGAAACCTAACTTTCATTTTCCTCTACCTCCAAAACCCTCAGCATCGCGAGCGCACTGGCGGCGCTCCACGCCTGCGGGCAGTTTGCGTATGGAACCGGCACCGGTTCACTGAAGCCGGCAAAAAGCTCGGGTATCTTTCCGAGCGCCCGGAAAGCCTTCAACTGCGCTCTGGCGAGCATCCTTGCCTCCCTCACCTTTCCCGCCCTCAGGAGGCCGAGGCATATGATGGCGTTGTCGTGGGGCCACACGCTCCCGTTGTGGTAGCTCATCGGGTTGTAGGCCCTCTCCTCCGTGCCGAGTGTCCGCACCCCGAGGCCAGAAAACAGGTCCGGCCTGAACAGCCTCTCCGCGGTCTCGTCTACGCGGTCTGCTATCCCGGTTATGAGGACGTGCCCCATGTTTGAGGAGGCGACCCCTACGGCCCTGCCCCTCCCGTCGAGGGCGAGTGCGTAGTGTTCATCCGTCCAGAAGTCCCTGTTGAACCTCTCCCTCAGCCCCCTGGCCGTTTTCAGGAGCATCTCCTCATCGAGGTCTGTGAGCCCAAGCTCCCCCGCGAGCCTGAGCGCCCAGTATGCGTAGGCCTGCACCTCCACGAGCGCGATTGGGTGGACTGCCTGCTCTCCGCTCTCGTCCGGTATGCTCCCCTTCCAGTCCTTCCAGCCCTGGTTCTCAAGGAGGCCCCTCCCGTAGCGTATGTAGCCTTCTCCCTCCTCAAGCCTGCGGAGTATCCAGCCAACCGCCGAGGTCAGGCTCTCCCTGAGCGTGCGTACTGTCCCCCTGTCCCCTGTCCTTGCCAGGTACTCGCCGGCCAGGGCCACATAGAGGGGGGTGGAATCAACGCTCCCGTAATAGGGCGAGAACGGGATTCTGCCGGCCTGGCACAGCTCTCCGAACCTGTACTCGTGGGGTATCTTCCCGGGCTCCTCCTCGCTCCTCTCGTCCATTTTCCTTCCCTGGAGCCTGGCCAGGGTCAGGAGGACGCCACGCGCAAGCTCTGGAAACGCGTCGAGAAGGAAGAACGAAGTCCACAGGCTGTCCCTGCCGAAGATAGCGGCGAAGTACGGGATTCCGGCAAGCGGAAAGAGGTTCCCGTCCACCCTCACGAGGAGGCGCTCAAGGTCTCTCGCCGCCATGCCCCCGATGTATGGCTCTGCCCTTGGAACGAGGAAGTCGAGCTTTATACCAGCCGGGAGCGGAGGGGCTAGGGGGTAGCCGCCCTCGACAGAAGGCGTTGCCCGCAGGAAGCACATCTCGGTGCTCCTCGGCGCGACGGTTATCTTTCCGCTCTTCTCCTCTATCCTCAGCCGCCGCACCCTGCCGTCGGCTCCCTTCCAGACGAGGGTGTTGCCCTCCTGGAGCGGGTGCCTCTCAACTCTCCCCCAGTCTGCTTCGAGGACGTCCTCAAAAGGTGTGGAGTAGCTGAACGCCACGTCCACTTCAACTGGAGAGTCAGTCGGGTTGAAGACGAGCACCCTGTCATGGTAGCCGTTCCCGGTTGTTATTCTCCTGATGACGTAGCACTTTCCGGCCCGGTAAACTGCAGTTATGCCCTCCTCTCCTGACACTTCAAGGAGCTTTGCCCCTTCAATGGAAGCCCCGACGCCCCGCAGAAAAATTGTATCGTATGCTATGTAGTCCGCTTCCCCCGAAATTTCGTTTAGAATCGCAATTTCGTGGCCATAAGAAGCCGTGAGCACGCTGTTTCACCCGTAGTGTGTATCTTGGGGAGTATAAAAGGTTTTTCAGTACTTCAGTTGTCATGGATGTGTTAAAACGTCCGTCCTATTTGTCCGGTGAGAATAGCGCGAAAAACGCTGAGCAGTCTCAAAACATTTTTCTTAATTCCTCCATAACAGCAGGGTGGTGATACCTGTGGCTAAAGCCTTCATAAACGGCAACGTTTACGTCTCGTTCAGGCCTCCCATCAAAGTTGAGGCATTTCTCGTCGTCAACGGTCGCGTTGCTAAGACCGGATCCACCGGGGAAGTCCTCAAGGCAGCTAAGCCGCTGGGGGCGGAAGTTGTTGACCTTGGGGGAAAGACCATCCTTCCGGGGTTCATAGACGCGCATATGCACCTCGACGAGCTTGGGGAATACCTCGGCATGCTGGACCTCCGGGGAGTGAGGAGCATCGAAGAGCTGAAGGAAAAGCTCAGAAGGTTCGCGGAGAAAAAGGACGGCTGGCTCCGCGGCCACGGCTGGGATCAGGAGCTCTTCAAGGAGAGGCGCTGGCCCACGAGGCACGATCTGGACGAGGTCGTGAACGACAGGCCGGTCATGCTCTCCCGCGTCTGCCTCCACGCTGCCGTTCTGAATACGAGGGCCCTCGAGGAGACTGGCCTGATTGAGTGGGATTCAGAGGACGTCCTCAGGGACGAAAACGGAGAGCCCACCGGCATCGTGAAGGAGGATGCCTTCAGCTATGCCGTCAGGAAGTTCGACGAGAGGGTAACCGAGGATGAATACGGGAAGTGCATGCTCCAAGCGGCTGAATATGTCCTCTCGAAGGGTGTAACAACCGTCGGCTTCGTCAGCGTTAGTGAGAGGGCCCTGAAGGCGCTGAGCAGGCTCGATGCTGAGGGGAAACTCAGGCTGAGGGTGAAGGTCTACCTGAACCCGGGTGAGAACCTCGGGGTTCTCGAATCGCTTAAAAGGCTCGGGATAAGGCGCGGCTTCGGCGGTAGGAGACTGAAAATAGGTGGGATAAAGGTTCTCGCCGATGGCTCCCTCGGGGCGAGGACCGCGTGGCTATCAAGCCCCTACAGCGATGCCGAGACGAGTGGGCATCCAAACGTAACGAAGGAGTGGCTTGAGCTGGTGGCGAGGGAAACCCACGAGGCCGGGCTTCAAATGGCGGTTCACGCGATAGGCGACGCGACTATGGACGTGGTCCTCGACGTCTACGAATCCCTTGGGAACGTTGAAGGGGCCGGCCACAGGATAGAACACGCCTCCCTCATGAGACCCGACCAGATAGAGCGCGCCAAGAGGCTCGGCGTCAGACTCGCACTTCAGCCACACTTCGTCATGACCGACTGGTGGGTGATTGAGAGGGTTGGAGCAGAGCGCGCGAGGTGGGTCTATCCTTTCCGGAGCATCGCCGAGGCAGGGATACCCTTCGGGCTCAGCACGGACTCGCCGGTGGAGCCCCTCGATCCCTGGGAAACCGTCTACGCCGCGGTAACTCGCGGAAAGTATGAAAACGTCCCCCTCGCGGCACTGACCGCGGACGAGGCACTGACGCTTGAAGAGACGCTCCACGCATATACAGCAGGTTCGGCGGAAGTCCTCATGGAAGAAAAGCTGGGGAGCCTCGAAGAAGGCAAGCTCGCGGACTTCATAGTCGTCAGCGATGACCCCTTCGAGGTTGATGAAAGGAAGCTAAGGGAAATAAGGGTACTGGAAACGTACATTGAAGGGGAGGAGGTCTTCAAAGCCTGATAAGCTCCCTATCCGCCCTGGTGAGCCTCCTCCCCCTACCTTCCTGGACAACTATGTCGTCCTCTATCCTGACACCGCCGAGGCCGGGAATGTAGATGCCCGGCTCTATCGTGAACGTCATGCCGTTTTCAAGGACTGTTCTGCTATCGGGGCCGATGTATGGCTCCTCGTGCACGTCCAGGCCAAGGCCGTGCCCCGTCCTGTGGGTGAAGTATTCGCCATAACCGGCCTTAGCTATGGTCTCTCTCGCGGCACTGTCGACTTCCCTCGCGAGGACGCCTTCCCGAACGGCCTGATATGCGTTTTCCTGCGCCTCTTTCACGACCTCGTAAATCTCAACCAGCCTCTCGTTCGGCCGTCCGAGGGCGATTGTCCTCGTGATGTCGGAGCAGTAGCCGTTCCACTTGGCCCCGTAGTCGAGTATCACCATGTCCCCTTTCCTGAGCCTTCTGTTCCCTGGCGCGTGGTGTGGGTTGGCCGCGTTCTCACCGCCCGCCACTATCGGCTCGAAGGAGATTCCATCGCTGAGCTCCCTTATCGCCAGCTCTATCTTCAGGGCCAGCTCCCTCTCGCGCATACCGAGCAGATTCCAGCTAAGGAGTTCCTCAAAAACGCGGTCGGCGGCCTTGGCCGCGTGCTTCATGGCCTCGATCTCGTGTTTGTCTTTTCTCATGCGGAGCTCCTTCACGAGCGAGCTCAATGGGTGGAACTCGAAGGGGCCGAGTTTCATGACGTTTATCAGCCAGTCGGCACGCATCGTGTCCTCTATGAGGAGCCTGCCACCGGACAGATGGAGCTCCGCCAGAGTCCACGCGAGCTTGTCGTAGGGATTCTCACCGTCGCGCCAAAACGTGACCGGGAAGTTCCTGACGACGTTCTCGTAGAGCCCAGGGGCCAGAAGTCTGTACTCGCCGTCGGCATTCACAACCAGAACTGTGAGCCTCTCGCCAGCCTCGTGGATGTGCAGGCCAGTGAGGTAGTAGAGATTGGTTCCGGGACTGATCAGGGCACCGTCGAAGTTCCTTTCCTTCATCAGGGAAACGAGTTTTTGAAGGCGCATTGGTTTCACCACATTGGCTACTCCGCAACCCTTAAAAACCCAACCTCGAACTTCGCTCGACTAGGCGGGCCAGGCCCGCGGGATGTTCCCGTGAGGGAGAACCACAAACAGGGAAGAGGTGAACGAGATGAGCATGTACAAGTACATTAGGGAAGCCTGGAAGAGCCCCAAGAAGAGCTATGTTGGGGAGCTTCTTAGGGTCAGGATGATAAAGTGGAGGAGAGAGCCGGTCGTTGTCCGCGTTGAGAGGCCGACCAGGCTTGACCGTGCCAGGAGCCTCGGCTACCAGGCCAAGCAGGGCTACGTCGTTGTCCGCGTCCGCGTCAGGAAGGGCGGAAGGAAGAGGCCCAGGTGGAAGGGCGGAAGGAAGCCGAGCAAGATGGGTATGGTCAAGTACTCACCGAAGAAGAGCCTCCAGTGGATAGCCGAGGAGAAGGCCGCTCGCAAGTTCCCGAACCTTGAGGTCCTTAACTCCTACTGGGTTGGCGAGGACGGAATGTACAGGTGGTTTGAGGTCATAATGGTCGACCCGCACCACCCCGTCATCAAGGCAGACCCGAAGATCAACTGGATCGCCGGTAAGGCTCACAAGGGCCGTGTCTTCCGCGGACTCACCAGCGCCGGCAGGAAGAGCCGCGGTCTGAGGAACAAGGGTAAGGGCGCTGAGAAGGTCAGGCCCAGCATAAGGGCCAACAAGGGTAGGGGCAAGTGATGCCCCCGTTCTTTTAATTACTTTCGCATGAACCCACTTTGTGTCTCTTTTACACGGCTTGTGGATGAACCCACTTTTGCAAGCGGTTACCTTTTAAAGCGACCGTTCCAATTCTCTCCGGTGAGAGCGATGGCGAAGATAAAGGCGCACCATGTGAGGCTTACGACGTTCATCCAGGCCACGGAGGATGAGGACAAGGTCCTTGAGGCTATAGGCACGTTCATCCCGGAGGAGATAGACGACGAAGACGTAATCTTTGACATAGACGAGACTACTGGCTTCTTTGGAAACCCGATCAAGGTCGTCAACGTCGAAATCAAGCGGAGCAGGGAGGTTAGGCAGTTCATCGACTACTTCAAGGAGCTGCTGAGCGAGGATGACAGGCGCTACATCATCGAGAACCTTGACGAGAAAGTTGATGAGGAAGGAACGCTCTACGTCCGCTTCAACAAGCAGAAAGCCTACCTCGGCGAGCCGGAGATAGACGAAGGACCTGACGTGGTGCAGGTCAGGATAAAGGTCAAGGCGTTCCCGATGAAGAAGGAAGCCGTCGTCAAAGCCGTCAGGGAGTGGCTGGAGGAATGAGCGAGGAAGTTTCGTTTTCGAGGGATTATTTTGTCGAGATGGACGTGAGGAGCGAGGAAGCCTACGATCTGGCCAAAGAGTGGTTTGATGAAGTTGTCTTCACGAAGAAGCTCATCCTTGAGAGCTCCCCCGACTGGGGAAAACTCAAAGAAGAGCTCCGGGAGCTTCGCGAGAGATACAGAAAGATCGCCCTCCTCATCATCACGAAAAAGCCGAGCCTCATCCGCGAGGTGAAGAACCGCAATCCCAGGGCCCTCATCTACGTCCAGGGCGGTGACATGAGGGTCAACCGCTTCGCCCTTGAGGCGGGGGTTGATGCGCTCATAAGCCCCTGGCTCGGAAGGAAGGACCCCGGCTTTGACCACGTTCTGGCGAAGATAGCGGCCAAGAGAGGTGTGGCCATAGGCTTTTCACTGTCTCCACTCCTCACTGCCAGTCCCTACGAGCGGGTTCATATCCTCCGCTTCATGACCAAGACCTGGCAGCTGGTGGACAAGTACTCTGTCCCGAGGTTCATCACTGGCTCCGCTGAGACCAGGTGGGAGGTCCGCGGGCCGAGGGACCTGATGAGCCTGGGAATAAACATAGGAATGGACATTCCGAAGGCGAGAGCAAGTTTGAACTTCCATCCCAGGCGGATTTTGAAAAAGTTTGAGGTGTAGCGTGCCTGGACATAGACCTTAGGCGTTAGTGTTATTAGGGACGCCGTCTAAACTCAAACGATGCGCGATGCTCCGGCTGGAAATCTACTGCGATGAGGGCGAGGGTGAGAAGGTCCGGGAAGTTCTGGCCAAATGGAACCTCCAGTTCTACGCCGAGGAAGTGCAGGGCAACGGGAACAGGGTGCTCAAATTCACAGTTTTAGTGCCCGATTTCGTGATTAACGACGTCGTTGACGAGCTGAGAAAGGCCGTTGACCTCCGCAGGGCTCATTCTTCGATAACCTGGACTCCCGTCAGCGGGAAGTCCGTGAAGTACGACAACTCAGTCAAATCATTAAAAAAGTTCAAGGGCCAGTGGAGTCTGGCGGCGATAGAGGGGCTCATCGAGAACGCCAACAGGCAGGCCAGGGTTGACCCCATCCAGCTCACGCTCGGTGCCGTTGCCTCGATAATAGCTCTCTTCGGCCTCATCAACGGCAGCGTGGTAATGATAATCTCCGCCATGCTCCTCTCGCCGATTCTCGGCCCGCTCTACGGTTTCTCGCTCAACGTCATCATGGGCAGGGGCAGGGATGCCCTCGATGCCGTCGCGTCCATTCTCAAGCTCCTCGGCGTCATATTCCTTTCCGCCCTTCTCGCGTCCCTCGCGCTAAAGCTCGGAGGCGTGATGCCTGTAGAACCGACCCGTGAGATACTGGCCCGTGGAGATTCCGGGCTCGTTTACATCGTCCTCGCGGTAATCCTCGGCTATGCCGGTGTGGTCGCCATAGTTAGCAAAATCCCTGAGATTTTGGCAGGGGTTTCAATAGCCGCGGCACTTGTCCCGCCGACGACGGTCATAGGAATATCCCTCGCTATGGGCTGGTGGGAAATCTTCATCGGCTCGCTCTGCCTCACCGTTGAGAACGTCCTCGGCCTTCTCAGCGGTTCCCTCCTTGGACTATACGTCCTCAACGTCTCTCCCCGGAGCTACTACGAGAGGAGGGCCGCGAAATTATATACAAAGAGGACGATGCTTGTGATGGCAGTTATGCTCGCCGCCCTTATCATACTGGAGCTCCTTCGCTAGGCCACTTCCGTCTGCTCATAGACATGCTTCCCCTGCCTGTGCCTGACGAGCAGGCCGAAGAAGAACTCCTTGAGGTCGGGGCTCATTTCGTCATCGAGCAGGAGGTCCGCCCGTCCTTCGTATTCCTTCTCGGCTTTCGTTATGAGGAGTGCTATCTGCGGTGTGAGGTGTTCGAGCAGGGCCCTCACGAGTTCCGGGTAGACCGCTTCGTCCAGCTCCTCGTCGGCCTCCATGCCGAGGTACACCACGAAGCCCTTCATCTGGACTGCGAGGACGAATTCGTTCTCGCTCAGCTCGAAGAACGAGAAGTTGTAGCCCTTTGAGTCTGTCCTCGCGAGAAGGACGCCCTTTATCGAAACCGTCACGGGCTCCCCCTCGATCTCGAACACCAGGTCTCTGGCAAGTTCCCTCCGGGCTATTGCGTAGAGTTCCTCCATCGTCATGGGGCTACCTTCTCGGGCACGAATAAAAGACTTTCGCCTGATCTCCTTCCCGCTTTGGTTGGAGTTCCAACAAAGAGTTCCCTAACTCAAAGACGGGAAGGTTTGGGGGGTTCTCATTAAAGAACCCTTGAGGGGGTTCTTCGAACCCCTCGGGGAGGACCTTCCCCCCGTTACCCCTCCCTTGAGCGAGCAAACCACCCAAGTTCGGGGTTATGGTTTTCACGGCTTTTTTCAAGATATTAAACGCTCCAACGAGGTCAGCATTCATAACAACGCCCTCTCTGTGGCACTTAAATAAACCTCTAAAGATTCTCCCGTTAGGATGGTGTTGGCCACAGAGAGGGCAAGTTTGAGACGTGAAAGCCTCA
>Ga0209834_10000336_pt1 | contig 29143 bp, 23 predicted proteins | sample Mar14236cmmetaG_FD_184134 | JGI IMG/M metagenome (GOLD analysis project Ga0209834, IMG submission 184134) | Marine hydrothermal vent microbial communities from Guaymas Basin, Gulf of California to study Microbial Dark Matter (Phase II) - Marker... ... | reverse complement strand
ATAAGTATCGCGGGTATTGCTTTGCGGCCTGCTCTTCCTCAATGGGCCTCATTCAATCCACTTGGAAATCCTCTTTTCTTCTCCGAGAAGACCCTGTGGCCTATACAAGAGGATAATCTCGAGTAATACGCCAATGAGCAAGAAGCGGATGTAAGGTGCCCTTGCCTTGAGTGTGTATGGCAAAAGGTCTGTGGCAAATTTCGTGCCTATCCAGATGCCCCAAATCACGAATGCCCCAGTAATGGCACCCTTATTGTTGCCACTGCCACCGGCCATTAGCATTACCCAAATTATAAAAGTGCCATAGAGAGGGGTGAATACATTGGGCGAGATGGCCTTGGTGTAATGTGCATATAGTGCACCAGCAGCCCCCATGACCATAGAACCAAACACCAAGGACTGCATTTTGAAGTGGGATTTATTTTTTCCACTCATGGCAGCAGATATTTCGTCCTCCCTAATGGCCCTCAGGACCCTTCCCCACGGAGATCGAATACCAGTTTCAATCAAGATATATACTCCTACCATTATTAGAAGAACGATAACCAGATACACATAATTGTAATTGGCAGGGTCTACCAGACCCTGTAATGGTTGAGGCAACCCCATAAGCCCACGGGGTCCGTTTGCAAGCCATGCTTCATTGTTAAATACGAGCCTGAAGGTCTCGGCGATTCCAAGTGTTGCGATTGCAAGATAGTCTTCACCCAGCCGAAGGGTGGGTATACCTATTAAGTAAGCCACGATCCCACACATGAGTGCAGCAGCCAACATCCCCACAATGAAGGGCATATTAAGACCGAATAATTGATGCACGTAGTGTGCATAGACCCCGGTGGGTTTGGGAGTTGTAACCAGTGCTGAAGTGTAGGCCCCGATGCAGAAAAATCCGGCGATCCCGATATTGAACAAGCCCGTGTAGCCCCACTGGATGTTGAGACCCAGGCAAAAAACGGCATAAATCCCTGCCATGATTGCCAGGGAAACCAGATATGCAATAATTCCACTTAGTTCCATTCTAGCTGCTCCCTCCGAAGATTCCTTTAGGCCTTATGAGCAAAATGAGGATCATTATTACAAAGGCTACAGCAGGCTTGTAAGTGGGCATCAAAAAGGCCGTTGACATTTGCTGGGCCACACCTATGACAAAGCCACCAACAAGGGCCCCGTACATATTACCTATTGTGCCAAGGATAGTTGCAGCGAATATGGGGATAAGAAAGTTCCACCCCATATAGGGATGAAGCTGCACGTCAATGCCGTATAGAATACCTCCTGCCGCAGCAAGTGCCCCTCCTATACCCCAGGTCCAGATTATGATTCTCTCGGTATTTATTCCCGAAACGAGGGCCAAATCAGTATTGTCGGCAGTGGCCCTCATTGCCTTTCCCATTTTGGAATTCTTGAGAAACAGGTGGAGGGTCACTATTAACACGATTACTGCAACCAAAATGAATATTTGGTCGGGTCGGATCTTAATATTGAGGGGTAAATCAATGGCTGGCCTCAAAACGCCTGGCCTATAGAATAACGAGTCGGCTCCCCAAAGGATGAGAATAATCATTCTCAAAATAAAGGCCGCTCCCAGAGACGACATGGCCATTATTACAGCATTGCTCTTTTTATCTCTTAGTTTCCTATATAGGATTCTATCTACAACGATAGCAACGATGCCCACCAGGAACATGGATACGGGAAAAGCTATAACCATGCGCAAGCCAAAGGAAAGCGGGAAAAAGATAGTATCGGGTACGCCAATCCACGCTAGCAAATCTGTTACCATGAAAAGGGCTACATAGGCCCCTGCCGTCATTAAATCACCATGGGCAAAATTTGCGAGTCTAACAATGCCGTAAACCAAAGTAAGGCCCACAGCTCCCAATGCTATTATTCCGCCAAGTACTAGCCCATATACAAATAATTCAAACACAATCAACCTCCCAAGTAGAGGCGCCCAACCTCTTCGTTCTCCAGTAATGCCTTTCCAGTGTCATCGAGCACGTTTCGGCCCATGGCAAGGACATAACCGTGATTGGCCATTTTAAGGGCTTCCCTAGCGTTCTGCTCCACAATTATCATGGAAACTCCGGTTTGGTTGATCTCTATAATTTTTTGAAATATATCTGAAACAATGACTGGTGCCAGCCCAGCCGAGGGCTCGTCCAAAAGCAAGAGTTCTGGATCAAGCATAAGGGCCCGCCCCATTGCTACCATTTGCCTCTGACCGCCTGAAAGGGTCCCTGCCTTATGTTTTTCCCTCCCTTTCAGTGCTGGGAACAATTCATATATCTCCGTTATCTTGCCAGTATAGTCGTCGTTTCTAATGAATGCCCCCATCTCAAAATTTTCTTGTATGGTAAGGGAAGGAAACACGTTTTCTACTTGGGGGACATAGCTTATCCCCTTCCTTGCAACCTTATCGGGTTGGAGGCCAGTTATATCCTCTCCCTTGAAGATTATTTCCCCAGACCGCGGTTTAAGGAGGCCAAATATGGTTTTCAACAATGTAGACTTCCCCGCCCCGTTAGGACCTATGATAGAGACAATCTGGCCTTCTTCCACCTTTATGTGGACATCACGAAGGATATCCATTTCCTCATAGCCTGCTGTTATGTCCGTCGCCTTTAAAATGGTCATCGGTATTGCCCACCCAAATACGCCTCAAGAACCCTCTCATCTCTCTTCACCTCTTCAGGGGTTCCTTCGGTCAGTTTTCTCCCTTCACTCATAACAATAACCGGGTTGCAGAGGTTCATGACCAAATCCATGTCGTGCTCCACAATAAAGAAGGTGATCCCTTTTTCTTCACATAGCTTGCGTATGTTATCCATCAGCTTTGCAAGTAAGGTGCGATTTACCCCTGCAGCCGGCTCATCAAGAAGCACCATCTCGGGCTCTGCCATCATGCTGCGGGCAAGCTCTAAAAGCTTTTTTTGGCCCCCTGAAAGAGAGCCTGCATACTCGTCTTTTAACCTAATGAGCTCCACAAACTCAAGGACCTCCAGGGCCTTGTCGCGGATTTCCTTTTCCTGTCGCTTTACAGTGCTGGGTCTGAGCCAGGTATTCCAGACCTTCTCACCCACCTGTCCGTCCGGCATTACCATGAGGTTTTCCAGGACCGTCATCTGGGAAAACTCCCGCGTTATCTGAAAGGTTCGATACATCCTTTTCTTGAAAATCTGGTGAGGTGGAAGGCCAGTGATATCATTACCCCGGAAGAAAACCTTTCCTGAATCCGGCCTTAAATGCCCAGTAATAAGATTAAATAGGGTGGTCTTTCCTGCTCCGTTGGGGCCAATCAGACCAGTGATAGTGCCCTCTTTGACCTCTAAGGAACATTCAAATACGGCCATCACGCCGCCAAAGCTTTTGCTGACTTGCTTGACCTCAAGCATAATTCATCCTTTGTGAGCCAAAAAAGCTTGTTATGTGATTGGCTTAATCCGCCAGAGGCGGACGAGGGTTTAATCCGCCCCTTGGGGCGGTTAAGATGGTTTCCGATTGATACCCCGCTGCTTGCGGCGGGGAAGTTTATTTCAATCGCGGAAGCATAGCTAAAGGTCAAACCATTGTCAAGAAAAGTTTCGATTTGCTTTACAATACAAAAAACGAACAAGGCCTTCAAAATTTCTTGAAGAGCGGTTCCTCTTGAATGACAATAGAATTTATGGGTCCACGGGCTATAAGACTTTACGAATTAAGACAAAACAATCTAAAGGGCTTCGATCTTGCACTACCCTTTCATAAGGTTATTGTTATTACTGGCTTGTCAGGATCGGGTAAATCAAGCCTCGCCCTTGACACCCTGTATGCAGAGGGGCAGCGAAGGTATGTGGAGACCTTTTCGGCCTATGCTCGGCAATTTCTGGAAAGGATGCCTCGCCCCAATGTCGGACGCATAGAAAACATTCCCCCTGCCATAGCTATTGAGCAGACCAATCCAGTGAAAAACTCTCGCTCCACGGTTGGAACACTCACCGAGATAAACCACTTCGTGAAGATGTTGTTTTTCAGGGACTCCATACCCTATTGCCCGAATTGCGGACGCCCCATAACACCATCCACGCCCCAGGACTCTGCCAATGATCTCCTCGGCAATGCATCTGACACCAAAGCTGTAATCACCGCAACGATGGAGGTTAAAAGGGATTTTCATTACCTCAAGCAAGGACTGATCCAAGCCGGGTACTATAGGGTCTTGGTTGACGGTCGTGTGGCGGATCTTGAGGACCTTTATGAAGCGCAGAGCTTGGATGTGGTAATTGACCGGGTAAGAGTCTCGGCCAAGAATAGGGCCAGATTGGCAGATTCACTGGAAAGGGGTTTAGCCCTCGGTGGTGGTAATGTAACGGTACATGTTGGGGACGGCCGTATAAGAAGGTACTCCACCCAATACGGATGTCCATATTGTGGAACTCGATTAAGCACTAGGACGCCCAATCTCTTTTCCTTCAACAGCCCGGTAGGCGCATGCCCCGAATGCCATGGATTTGGCCGCATAATTGATGTTGACTGGGACCTGGTGGTCCCCGACCCGCGATTGAGTATCAAAGAGGGGGCTGTAAAGGTGTTTGAGGCCCCTGGTGCAGCAAGGGAAAGGCGAGACCTGGTGAGCTTTTGCCGAAAAGAAGGCATCCCCCTTGACCGACCCTGGGGAGAGCTATCAAGAGAATCCAAGGAAGGCATTCTATTTGGCAAAGGCGCCTGGTATGGGGTGAAAGGATTCTTCAATTGGCTGGAGACCAAGTGTTACAAGGCCCATGTCCGAATATTTCTGTCCAGATACAGGGCCTACCTTACTTGCCCTGCTTGCGATGGAGCTCGATTCACACCCGAGACCCTGCTCTATAAGCTAGACGGTCTCAATATTGCGCAGTTATATGCCTTACCCATTGAGGAATCTTTTGCATATATGAAAGAGCTTGGTGAAGAACGCTTTGATGCTGCAAGCAGGCTAGTTTACCACGAAATCTATAGGAGGCTTTCTTTTCTCAAGGATGTAGGGCTTGACTATCTTACCCTTGACCGCCAGTCTCGCACCCTGTCAGGCGGGGAAGTGGCCCGCGCCATGCTCACGCGTGCCCTTGCTTCCAACCTGGTAGAGACCTTGTATGTGCTTGACGAACCGACAAAAGGCCTTCATGCAAGAGATGCCTCCAGGGTAGTTAATACCCTGCACAAGCTTTCGGCCCAGCGTAACACCGTGTGTGTGGTGGAGCATGATCCCGTGATAATCAGGGCCGCAGACTTTGTTGCGGAACTGGGCCCGGGAGCGGGTGAGAAAGGCGGGCAACTTGTATTCACAGGATCGCCAGCCGAGCTTTCTTGCAAACACACACCGACAGCAGCATATCTAGGCAAAGACAGGCACCTAGCGCTGGCAACCAGCAGGCCACATACGTCTCCCAACTCATTCGTGGTCATAGAAGGGGCCCAGGAAAACAATCTTAAGGATATTGTTGTCCAGATACCGAAGAAAAGCCTCACGCTAATCACTGGTGTTTCGGGTTCTGGAAAGTCTACTCTGCTGGAACTGGTATTGTTCAGGGGGGCCATGAGGAAAAAGGGGCTTTCCACAGAAAGGCCGGGCAAGTGCAGGGATATTAAAGGATTGGAGGATATCCAAGAAGTCATACTCGTAGATCAGAGCCCCATTGGAAGGACCCCCCGCGGAAATCCCGCCACTTACCTCAAGCTCTATGATGGCATCAGAAAGCTGTTAGCAGCAACAGAGGGTGCAAGGCTGAGAGACCTAAGCCCATCTTCATTTTCTTTCAACGTGCCAGGAGGCCGGTGTGAAGAGTGCAGCGGGCAAGGTTATGAGCGAGTTGAAATGCAATTTTTGTCCGATGTTTATCTGCCGTGCCCAGCATGTGGTGGAAAAAGATTCGGGCCAGAGATCCTCAAGGTTGCATATAAGGGAAAAAACGTCTCGCAGATTCTGGACTTAACATTCGAAGAGGCTAGAGAGTTTTTCTCTGATCTACCCAAATTGGCGCAAGTCCTTTCAGGCCCAGTCAAGGTGGGCTTGGGCTATCTGCGTTTGGGCCAACCCATCCATACGCTTTCAGGGGGAGAGGCACAGAGGTTAAAGCTGGCGCATCTACTTTTCACCTCCCCTAAAACCGATTCCCTCCTGCTGGTGGACGAGCCCACGGTAGGACTGCACCTTCAGGATGTTGAACGTTTGATGTTCGCCTTGAGGCAGCTTGTGGAAAAGGGAAACACGGTAGTGATTGTGGAGCACTGCATGGATGTTATCGCAAACGCGGACTGGGTGGTGGACCTCGGCCCGGAAGGAGGCGAAAAGGGAGGGAATGTGGTCTTTCAAGGGCCCCTAAAGGAACTGTTAGGAGCTGGCAATTCCATCACGGCGCAGTGTCTCAGGGAATACCTCAGGGGCGATGACAAGGATGCCGTCTTTGAAAAGTATAAGGAGGAACAAAGACCACCGGCGGGAATAAGGGTGATGGGGGCAAGGCACCATAACCTCAAGAATCTCGCAATCGAGATCCCAAGGAACAAGTTTGTGGTTGTAACAGGGGTTTCTGGGTCAGGAAAGTCCACCTTGGCCTTTGACATCATATTTGCAGAAGGGCAAAGACGTTACGTAGAGTCCCTGTCCACCTATGCCAGGCAGTTTCTCCGCCTCTATGAAAGGCCTGATACGGACCTAGTGGAAGGGCTGCCACCCACGGTTGCCATAGAACAAATGATGAGCCGGGCAGGTCCCAGGTCCACGGTGGGGACTCTAACAGAGATTTACCATTACCTGCGGCTTCTTTATGCAAGGATTTCAGAGCCCTATTGCATGAAATGTGGAAAAAGGCTTTCGAGAGAGGGCTTGGACGAAATGGTACACCGGCTGGTGGAGGAGTTGAATGGCCATTTGGTCACGGTTCTTTCACCAAAGGTAAAAAGAAGAAAGGGTTTTCACAAAGAAGCCATTAAGACTATTAAAAAAAGGGGTTATAGGTGGGCCGAGATAGATGGCAGGTTGGTGGACTTAGAAAAGGAAGCTCCACAACTTGAAAGATTCAAAGAGCATAGCATATCCTTGGTGGCGGGCGAGGCAAACGCTAAGGCCACGGAAGCGGCCGAACTGCGAAGACTCGTGAAAAAGGCCTTTGATGAAGGCTCTGGGGAGGCCGTGGTTCGGTGGCAAAAGGGCGAGTTGTTCCTGAGTGAACGTTATTTTTGCCCTGATTGTGGTGTGGGACTCCCCGAACCTGACCCCCTCTTGTTTTCTTTCAATACCACCGCAGGGGCATGCCCCAGGTGCGACGGTTTGGGCAGGACTGCGAGAGGGGCCTTGTGCTCCTCGTGCAGGGGTACTCGCTTGAAAAGGGAGGCTCTTTGCTACCAGATCTCCGGCGTGAGCATAGGAGAGCTTTGCTCCATGACGGCTGAAAAGGCCATTGATTTTCTCAGAACCTGCTCCTTTGACCCCCAACAGGCACATGTGGCAGGCCCCATTTTGGATGAATGCATGGGCCGCCTCCTGCTTCTCAAGGAATTGGGCATTGGATACCTCACTTTGGACAGATCTGGCGATACCTTGTCCGGAGGCGAGGCCCAGCGCATAAGGCTTGTGTGCGAGCTGGGCGGAAATCTGACAGGTGTTTGCTATGTACTTGATGAACCCACCATCGGGCTTCATCCCAGGGACAACACCCGACTCATCGGGGCCCTTAAAAAGATCAAGGCCAGGGGAAACACGGTTATTGTCGTAGAGCATGACGAAGAGACCCTAAGGGCAGCAGACTGGGTCGTTGATCTCGGCCCCGGTGGAGGCGAAAGGGGAGGGGAGATAGTTTATAAGGGAAGCCCTTCGGGCCTGCTCTCCCATGGTCGGTCTCCAACGGCCATGGCCCTGCTGAACAACCAGAGGTATTCCATTACTTCAAAGGACAGAGCTGAAACTGCCAAGAACTGGTGCAGCATTGAGGGGGCAAGTGCAAGAAACCTCAAGGGCATTTCAGTGAAATTCCCCTTGGGCGCCATCACCTGTATCACCGGTGTTTCGGGCTCTGGAAAGTCAAGCCTTCTTATGGAGGTGATCTATTCAAATATAAAAACAATAATAGGGGGCAGGGCGAAGGGTTTGAAGAATTGCATTAAACTTACGGGTCACAAGGCCATAAAGAAGGTTATGGTAATTGATCATTCACCCATAGGCCGTACACCCAGGTCCACGCCTGCCACCTACATAGGGGTCATGGGGGAGATAAGGGCCCTCATGGCTGGGCTACCAGAAGCACGGGCCAGGGGGTGGAGGCCGAGACGGTTTTCTTTCAATATTTCGGGAGGAAGATGCGAGGGATGCAGTGGTCAGGGTTCCATCAAGGTCGAGATGAGATTTCTGCCCAAGGTATATGTATCTTGTGAGCAATGTGGAGGTGCCCGATACAACTCCGAGACCCTGTCAGCGAAATACAAGGGAAAGAATATCGCAGAAATCCTGGATATGACTTTCTCGGAGGCAATGGAGCTATTCTCCTCTGTACCCCGTATCCGCAGGGCACTGACTGTTGTTAATGATCTTGGCCTTGGCTATTTGCGGTTGGGCCAGCCCAGTCCGACGCTCTCTGGTGGGGAGGCTCAAAGGATCAAGCTTGCAAAGGCATTTATCCGCGATAGAACCGGCAGCACCCTTTTCCTATTGGACGAGCCCACTACCGGGCTCCACTTCGCGGATATCGAAAAGCTGGTGAGGCTTTTTCACTTGCTGGTGGAAAGGGATAACAGTATTGTTGTAATTGAGCACAATCTGGATGTAATAAAGGAAGCAGACTGGGTCATAGATTTGGGGCCAGAGGGAGGAGAGGAAGGTGGGCGGCTCGTTTTTCAAGGATCTCCTTACGAGTTAGTCAAAAACAAGAATTCTTATACGGCAGAATACATTAGAATGTTTTTGGAGGGCGTGGGTTTTTGACAGGCATAAGAGACAACATAGAGGTATTTGAGAGGGAATGATGGGTGAGAAAGAGAAGGTCATGATCATGAGGTGCGAGGAGTATAGTGCTGACAGGATCAGGGGCATCATCAGAGAAGGCATGGAGACTCTTGGTGCTATTCCAAGAGGAAGGGTGCTTTTCAAGCCTAACGTGGTCCTTGCCCATCCTGAACTTTTCCCCCATGCCTTCACCCGTGCGGAGTTCCTTGACGGGGCAATAGCTGCAGCCAAGGACGTGGCAGGCGAGGTGGAGGAATTTGCCGTTGGCGAGCGCTCAGGGATCACGATCCCCACAAGATATTGCTTTAAGAATGCCGAGTACCTGGAAGTAATCAAGAGGCACGGGGCCAAGGCCTACTTTTTCGATGAATCCAGGCACGTACCGTTTAGATTGAGAAGGCCCGGCCGACTCAGGGACTTGATATATGTGCCAAAGGAGATAATAGAAGCGGACTTCCTTGTAAGTCTCCCAAAGTTTAAAGCACATCCCTGGACGAGGCTCACCTTGAGTCTGAAAAACTACATAGGCCTTCAAGACGACCGTCACCGCCTGGTGGATCACAATACCTATTTGGAACACAAGATTGTTGATCTCCAAGAGGTCATACAACCGTCGTTTATCGCAATAGATGCCATCGTGGCAGGTCAAAAGATGATGTTAACCCCGACGCCATTCAACTTGGGGGCCATAGTGATGGGCACCAATCCATGTGCTGTGGACACCGTGGGTTGCCATATGGTTCATGTGGACCCCAAGGACCTGTTACACCTTCAAATGGCCTCTCAACGGGGATATGGCCCCATGGATTTGGGCGAAATTGAGGTCCTCGGCGATTTTCCATTGGAAGAGGTAAGGGCCAAGACCAAAGACTTTCAGTTCTGCCTTGAACGTATTGATTCCTACTTCAAAGAAAGCAACCTGAGTTGCACAGTGGGTAGCTTCCCGGAAGCCCATTCCAGGGATTACTGCTGGGGGGGATGCCCCGGTGCTGCGCAGGAAGCCATGCATATTCTAAGGGATTTTTACCCTGATGTGGATCGCACCATGAAAAAAGTCCATTACGTGGTGGGTAGAGTGGATGGGCCTATTGAGCTTCAGGATGATGAGAAGGTCTTTTTTGCGGGAGACTGCACGTCATGGCAGGGTATGCTGAAAGGAAGACCGGTGTCCATAGACCCACGCTACATGAAAAAGGAGGAGGTGAAGACCCAGAAGACCAAGTCCAATGATCTCCTCTTGAAAACCTTCCAAAGCCTGTGGGAGTGCTTCACAAAGCGGAACATGCCTTACGTGCGCGCCAAGGGCTGCCCGGTTTCCGTTGCTGATCACGTCAACTTTCTTTCGGCATTGGGGGGGATCAAGAATCCCAATTTTGACCCACGCCTGTTTTTGCCGGTTACGTTGGCCTATTTCAAGATGAGGCTCATGCGCGTGCTTAACCGCTTCATGGGCTGAGGCCAGATACCAGGCCTACTTGCCATAGCAATTTATTGCCCGGAACCTCTGTCTATAGGCCTCGAGCAGTGGTGTAAGATTACGCCCGGGGGCCTTGGCACCTTCTAGCCTCTTTGCGATTTCTGCTGGCTCTAACCTAACATTGATGGCCCGTCCGGGGATATCAATCTCTATGATGTCTCCGTCTCTTATGGCGCCGATGGGACCGCCGTTAAATGCCTCCATTTCCACATGTCCAATGCATGGGCCTGTGGTTGCGCCTGAAAACCTGCCATCGGTGATGAGTGCCACACGTTTATATCCAGCACCCTTGATGGCATCAGTAGGTGTGAGCATTTCGGGCATTCCAGGTGCTCCTGCTGGGCCCTGATAGGGCAGGACTATAACGTCTCCTTCTTGAATCTGCCGCGCCTCGATGGCATCAAGCAGGGCCTCTTCCGTCAAAAAGACCCTGGCCGGTCCTGTGTGGGTAAGCATCTCCGGGTCGACGGCTGTCTGTTTAATAACCGAGCTGTTTGCTATGTTTCCCTTTAAAACAGCTATGCCTCCCTCTTTGTGGTAAGGGTTTTCAATAGGCCTTATTACATCATCATCAAGCACCTCTGCTGTTTCTGCTATTTCAGTGATACTGGGGCCGGAAAGGGTCGGTGACTGTTTAATGGCATCCCTGAGCCGTTTGAGTACCGCTGGGACCCCGCCTGCCCCGTCAATGTCCGCCATTTCACAGGGGCCTGCGGGTATTATGGAACAAAGATGCGGAGTCTGTCTTGATATTTTATCAAAGAGGTCCACATCGATATCAACCCCTGCCTCCTTCGCCACTGCGGGTATGTGAAGCACTGCATTTGTGGACCCCCCCATTGCCATGTCAACCCGAATGGCGTTTTCAAATGCCTGAGGAGTCATGATGTCCCTTGGCCGAAGACCCTTTTTCACAATTTCTACGATCTTTTTCCCGGTTTCATAGGCCTGTTGTCTTTTCCTTGGATCAATGGCCGGGGTTGTTGCGCACCGTGGCAGAGACATGCCAAGCACCTCGGTGACAACTGCCATGGTATTTGCGGTATAAAGCCCCACACATGAGCCAGCACCACAGGCCATCATGGGGAGCATTTCTTCGGCCTCCTGTAAGCCCATTTTTCCCGCCTTAACCTGGCCCACTATGGCAAACCCTTCGATGGGGTGGCGTTTCTTTCCGTCAATAATATTGGCCTTCATGGGGCCACCTGTCAGCACGATGGCAGGAATGTTCAGTCTACCAGCCGCCATAAGCATGCCGGGTGTGATCTTGTCACAGCTTGTAACCCCAACCCAGCCGTCCAACGAGTGGGACAGGACCATGATTTCGATATTGTCTGCAATGTGCTCTCGGCTGGGAAGGCTCAGGCGCATCTCCACGTACATGGCGATTCCGTCACAAACTCCAGGAACACCCCATTCAAAGGGTACTCCCCCAGCGTCAATAATGCCCCTTTTCACCTCCTGAGTGAGCTCATTGAGATGAATATGCCCTGGAATGATATTATTGTAGCTATTGGCAATTCCTATGAACGGTTTTTCGGGGACAAAGTCTTCTTTTTTAAGCCCTGTTGACATTAAGAGGGCCCTATGGGGAAGAGTAGCAATGTCCTTTTTCAAGATATCAGAACGCATAAAAACCTCCTTTGCGAACGGGGCGATACACCCCCTTTTCAGTGGATACCCGTTAAGGCCCTATCTACTCAGAAGGTGGGGCAGATAGGTGACCAGAGCGGGAAAGATGGTAATAAGGGCAAGACCGATTAACTGTAGTCCAATGAAAGGCACGGTCCCCCTGACAATATGCCTCCCAAATTCTACCCCCTTTGGTGCCACGCCCTTTATGTAAAACAGGGCAGGGGCCATTGGGGGAGTTAGAAAAGATGTCTGCATGGTAACACAAAAAACCATGGCTGCCCAGAGGGGATTGAAGCCCATCTCTGCGAGTATGGGGGTAAAAATGGGGACAAGGATTGGCACGATACCAATCCATTCCATGAAAAGGCCAAACACAAAAAAGGCCGACATCATGATGACCAGGATGCCCCATTTTCCAAAGGGAAGGCTGAGGAGCAAGTCTTTCACGAGGTCCCCTCCGCCCACAAGCATAAACGTTCCGGTGAACACAAATGCCGCCCCAACGATGATCAAGATCATGCTTGAGATGACCATGGTTTCGAAAAAAGAGTCCTTCAAGGTTTTGCTATCAAGTTTACCATAACAGGCGGCAAGTATTACGCTCACAAAGGCCCCAACGGCTGCCGCTTCCGTGGGTGCGGCAACCCCGAAGAATATGGTCCCCAACACCGCCAAAATGAGGAAAAGCGGCGGGACAAGGGATGTGAATATCATTGATAGTTTTTTCTTCAGAGGAATGGCCCTTTGCTCCGGAGGCAGGGGCGGCCCCATGCTGGGATTAAGGGTGCATCTAATGGTAATATACAGGGCATACAAGGCTGAGAGGATAAGGCCCGGTATTATGGCAGCCATAAATAGCTTGCCCACTGACACCCCGGCCATGGGACCATATACGATAAGCATGATACTGGGGGGTATAAGTATCCCCAGAGTACCACCCGCGCAGATGGTACCACAGCTAAGGGCGGGGTCATAGCCCTTTTCGAGCATCTGCGGCAGGGCAAAGAGCCCCATTATGATGACAGGGGCTCCCATGATCCCCGTGGCAGCAGCGATTATGGTGCATACCACTACCACTGCCAGGGCTAGACCACCCTTCAGTCCGCCCAACATAACGTGAATAGAGGAAAAGAGCCTTTCGGCCGCGCCCGATTTTTCAAGCATGAGACCCATATAGACAAAGAGAATAATGGAGGCCAGGATGTAGTTGTGCATGGTCTCGAATACCCTGAGAATCATCATATTAAAAAAGCCTGATCCAACACCCACGAGCCCTACGATCAAGGAGGATCCCAGCATGGCAAATGCAACGGGAAACCCGGTGGCAAGGCCCAGTATCAATCCAACAAACAAGATGGCGATCAGCAGTTCAGGGCTTTGAATCAGCATGATGAGTTCCCCTGAGATCATTTATGCAGCGTAAGAACTGAGCTATTCCCTGAAGCAACAGCAACAGTGCGGCAAGGGGTAAAATGGTCTTAAAGGGATATATGGGAGGTTGCCACATGCTTTCCCCCCCTGCCTCCCACATCTTCCAAGAGCGAACTGTAAAGGTGGTGCCGAAATACAGCAGGGCCAAAACCGAGGGGAAATAGAGGATTAGGTAACAGACGGCATTTATAAGGGCCTTTGCCCTTCTGGAGAGCTTGCCATAGATGGTTTCTATTCGTACGTGTTTGTCGATGGCCAGGGTGTGGGCTGCCCCCAGCATGAAGATGGCCCCATAGAGCATGTATGAGATGTCGTAAGACCACTCGGTGGGGGAATTGAAAAGGTACCTCGCAGCGGTATCGTATACCAGCTCCAGAATCAACACTGGAACGAGCCAAGCAGCTCCTTTTGCGATCCAGTGGTTAAGGCGATCTATCCATTCCATGGATCAACGCTACCCTTGAGCAAATTCTACTTGGCATAGGGATATGGTAATCTAACCAACGAGGCATAAGGCTCCACGAGTTTTCTGAAGTCCCGCTGGGATTTTAGGACCTTGGCAAAGAAGGCATCCTTCTTGGCATAGCGGTCCAGTTCTTCGTTTCCAATTTTTACTATGCCCTTGATCATTTCAGGGGACAGCTTGGAGACGTGCAGGCCGGGGTAGTGAAGAAAAAAATTCATGGCCTCTGCATCCTGTTTCATGGCCAGGTTAATGGCATGGAAAGAAGACAGCTTGAGTGCATATTTGACCTTGTCTTTTAGGTCGTCAGGGAGTTTTTTCCATGAGTTTTCATTCACCAATGTCTCAAGGGGAGCGCAGGGTTCGTGGATCCCCGGAACCTTTAGATACTTGCATATTTCCTGGAACCCGAGTTTCTTATCAATGGCAGGTGTGGCGAACTCTGCCGCATCTATGACACCCCTTTCAAGTGCGGGATAAACTTCGCCTCCCGGCAGACTCACGACGCGGGCCCCAAGCCTCTCTAAGCACTTTCCCCAGATCCCCACGGTCCTGAATTTTAGGCCCTTAAAATCAGCAAGGCTATTGATGGGTTTTCGAGACCAGCAGAAGTTTTCTGAACCTAACATGCCGTATGGCGGGAGCACCACAACACCGTGTCCCTTGTATAGCTCATTCCACAGCTCCAGGCCTCCACCGGTGTAAATCCATGCAAGCATCTCCTGCATTTGTAGGCCATTGGGATAGGAGTTGCCAAAAAGCACTGCTGCGGGAAACTTGCCGATCCACCACCCCGCCCACGTGCATCCAACATCAAGCACACCTGTGCTGACAGCCTCAAATACCTGCTTTGAGGGGACTATTGAACCCCCTGGGCTGATCCGGATGACCAGACGGCCGTCTGTGAGTTCCTTTACCAGCTTTGCAAAATGGGCTGCCGGGGCATATAACTGGGGCAGGCCCGCGGGATAACTTGACTGGGCCTTCCACACTATCTTGTGCGGTGAGGAAATGGCAGTAGCTAACGGAAAGGTACAAAGTATCGCAAAGGTAGCGAACCTTACAAGAAGACTTCTTCTCATTCCAAACCTCCCAACTAATTTCCAAAATCTCATTTCTGGATGGTCACCAGCGAAAATATTTATTTGTAGGCCCAACCTATTAAATCCGCTGATCATGTTCAAGAAAAATCTCGGGGCCGGGCCGAAGCGATTAACATTGCCCAATAGGCATAAACAGATTATATGGATCAGATCGCCAGTTTTCCCGTGGCGTGGGAAAAGTCACCATGGAACATAATTCTTTTGGGCCCGGACACAGTGCTTCTCCGGCGTCGTTAGGAGTTAGCGCCCTGTCCAAGGCTGAGCGTGAATATTCCAATGGCCCGGTGTTACTTAGGAGGTGAGGAAGGAGCAAGCATGTCTCCAAGCCCCAGCTTCTCAAGATAACCCCTTCGGGCCTGTCCTGTTTTCATATCCCAATTCATGCGCTCATAAAACAACTTTACAAGGGATTCGTAAGAGAGGCTTACTCCTCTGGCAGGCCCCTTCTTGAAAGGCGGATCTCCGCAAATCCGGGGATGTGGTTTGAAGTCCTTGGCAGGGTTGATCCCTTCTCTTGTATTGAAAAGATGTCGGAATTGAAAGACCCTTTCTCCAATGGTGAGGTAATCGTCAGGAGACAGGTCTCTGCCGGTTGCTGCGTTCAACCATTGTATTATAGGCATTTGGCCACCCACCTGGGTTCCGAAAAGACAGATCCCGGCGCAGTCAATGAGCATCTTGAAAAAGGCGTCCACTGCGAGGCCCTCTATCTTATCGCTATCATACTGGAATCGTGATTTTCTGCTTGTGACCATTGGAATTTTCGGGGCCTTGGAAAAGATTTTTTCGAGCCTTTGAAGTTCGAGATACTGGTAGGCTATCACAGTGTGCCTTCCCGGGGCGGGCACAAGGCCATAGGATGCCAGGAATCCCGGGTCAAACTTGGGATCATGCATTGGTGCCTCAATGCCGCCGCAGTGAACCGCATAGGCTTCGGCCCCTTTCCCTATTTGTTGGCTTGCCACTTTGACACCATCTGCCAGGATGTCTCCGATTCCCTCCCTTTGAATAATCTTTTCAACCAGTTTCACGATGTCTGTACCATTTCCCCACCGCAGGTCAAGGCCCTCCGTGTCTTTTATTGAAAGGAGCCCGTTTTCATAGCACTCAATGGCAAAGGCCACGGTTCCACCACAGGAGATGGTGTCCATGCCTGCACGGTTTAACATGTCATTGATGATGAAGATACTCTTCAAGTCGTTGTTAACCAGAAGTGTACTGAAGGCGCAACAGGTCTCGTATTCGGGTTTGTGGGTCTCTCCCTCTATACCCCAGTCCTCAGGGGTTACCATGATACCCCCGCAACGCAGTGGACACGATGCACATCCATACTTCTTGCGCTCAAATTGAATTACGGATTCTGGCCCTATCTTGTGGGAGGCCCTGAGGGGGAAGTCTTTGTAGCCAACTCCTGACCAGTTCTTCACAGGACTGTCGCCGCTCTCTGCGCTCAGGGCGTTCAGGGAGCAGGTCCCGAACTTACCCAAAATGAGCCTCCACAAGTCCGCCGGCTGGCGCATGTAAAACAGGCCAGGGCGGGTTAGCCGGCCCACCAGCCCCAGGATCTTGTCGCCGAAGTATGGCTGAATCCGCCTCAATTTCTTAAGGCGCTTGGCATACTCGCGACTGAGACGGATAATCTCCTCCCTGTTGGCAACGTCCACCTTGGTGTTGCCCATTGCGACAACGGCTTTAAGTTTCTTGGCTCCCATAACCGCACCAAGCCCCCCTCGCGCCGCAGTCCTACCCCTGTCAGTAAATATGCCTGCCATAAGGCTTTTCTTTTCGCCGGCAGGGCCAATGCATGCGACTTGGGCCCTGTTTCCATGCTCTTCTTTCAACAAAAGCTCGGTTTCAATGGTATCCTTTCCCCACAAAAAAGCGGCATCTTCAATGCGAATCTCCTTTTCATCCATAATGATATAAACAGGGGATTCGCTCTGGCCCAGGATCACAAGGCCGTCCACTCCGCATCGCTTTAGTGCGGGGGCGAAATATCCTCCACAGTTGGCATCTCCCCAGCTATGGGAGGCAGGGGACTTGGCAGAGACGGTAAAGCGGCCCGAGAACAGGGCGCCTGTGTCAGTCAATACACCGGGCGTAAAACAAAGAACATTTTCCGGTCCCAGGGGATCGCAGCCTGCTTTGATCCTCTCCCACATGATCCTGGCACTTAGTCCTATTCCACCCAGGAATTTTTCGTAGATTTCTTCACCTGGGTCTTCCAGCCAAGTGCTCCTAGTGGTAAGGTCCACAAAGGCCACCTTCCCCCAAACACCATTTCCCTGCTTCCGCTGAGTGCCTCTCATGTTTCTGCCTCCAAAAAATGTGATTTTCATGCAGGAATTTATCAAGGTTTTTTGTACCTGACAATGAGTTGTTTCGAACCCTGCATAGGGCCTAATTTGTTGGTTACCTGGCAATGTTGGGGAGATATAGGCTAACCCATTTCAATAAAAGGTTTTTTTATTGTCAAAGTGCAGTTTTTACGATTTAATATCAACTGAATGATTCACTGGCAAATTTTGACACGGCCAGGTTTTCGGTTTTTTTGCCAATCAGCCTGAGAAACATAATGAGCGCAAGGTTCACGGTATTAGCCTGGGTAGTGGCGTTTTTTATAGTTCATGCAGTGTTAGTTGGATGCTCACAGGAGGATACAGATGAGCAGCCCAAGTCTCAGAAGGTCGTGGTGCGTATAAAGCGGACTCCGCCAAAGGAGCCGGGCACCATTGATGTAAGGAAGAATAGCGAACTAGGGCCAATTGTGGAGATTGCCAAGGATGAAGAAACCCAGAAGCCAGGGACCACGGGAAAAAATACACCAATAGGGGCCAAAGAGGAAAAAAACGCCCCACGGAAGGGCCATGCTCAGAGCAAAATAACGGAGCAGGGAGGTTGGTATGAAACACAAGGAAGCGACACCCTTGCCCTAGTAGCTGGAAGTCCACGGGTTTATTCCGACCCTTACAAATGGCCCAGTCTCTTGAGGCTTAACCTGGACAAGTTGGAACCCTTTGGGCTGACCCGAGGTCTTGAACTCCGGAAGCTACCCCAAGGCCTACGCCTTAGGTATCTGACTCCAAAAGAGGTGGAAGAGAATCGCAAGAAACTGAATGGATGTAGGTGGGTAGTGAGCATACTGTCGGACAGGAATTCCGATGAACTATCGCCCCTGGCCGTGGACTTGATAAAAAATGGTCTGTCCGTGTACATTGCCAGAGCAGAGATCAAGGGCGAGCAGTGGCTGAGACTAAGGACGGGTTTTTTCCCTAGTTTGGATGAGGCAAAGAGAATAAGGGCAAAGGTTGAGGAAATTACAGGTCTCAAAGGATTGTGGCTGGCAAAGATAAGTGACAAGGAATTTGATGAATATGCGGGATACTAGGGCGTGGAGCTTGTGAGATGATTGAGGACAAATCTATCGTGGTAGGAGTTACGGGCGGAATTGCGGCTTACAAGTCAGTAGATCTGGTTCGCCTGTTGATATTGGAAGGTGCAAGGGTGCATGTGGCAATGACCGAACATGCCCAACGCTTTGTGGGCCCCCTTACCTTTGAGGCCCTTACTGGCACAAAGGTTATCACCCACATGTTTGATCAAAACGGGGTGGTGATGGACCACATAACCTGGGGCCAGGAATGTGATGTTGTGGTTATTGCACCTGCCACGGCCAATTTTGTTGCCAAGATGGCTCATGGGATAGCAGATGATTTTCTTTCCACAATGGTGGTGGCAGCAACCGCACCCATTCTTGTATGCCCTGCCATGAATAACAAGATGTATGAAAGCCCTTCGGTACAGGAAAATCTCAGGATATTGACGGGTAGAGGCGTTAACATAGTAGAACCTGCCGAGGGAGCCCTGGCATGTAGGGCCAGTGGCAAAGGACGGCTACCTGAGCCGACTGAGATAGTAGATGAAATCAAGAGGGTCCTCTCGCCAAAGGACATGAAAGGATTGAAAATACTGGTTAGCGCTGGCCCAACCGTGGAACCTATTGATCCGGTTCGTTTCATCTCCAATCGTTCAAGCGGAAAAATGGGATATGCCATAGCAAGGGTGGCCCATTACAGGGGCGGTGAGGTTACTTTAGTAAGCGGTCCCACTGCCCTGAGGCCACCACTTGGAGTAGAGGCAATAGGGATCAAGACAGCAGAGGAGATGAAAGAGGAAATCCTGGCCAGGGCCGCCAACCATGACGTGGTTATCATGTGCGCCGCGGTGGTGGATTACAGGCCAAAAAAGGCGGAGGCCCAGAAGATAAAAAAGGAGGATTCGGAATTTCAGCTTGAACTGGAAAAGACCCCGGACATTTTGATGGAGCTTGGTGAGAAAAGAAAGGGGATGCCTCGCATAGTGGTGGGCTTTGCTGCTGAAACCCATGACCTTATGGAAAACGCCGAACAAAAGCTCAGGAAGAAAAACCTGGACATGATCGTGGTGAATGATGTCTCGAGATCCGATGCGGGCTTTGAGGTGGATACGAACCAAGTAAAGATTCTTTACAAGGACGGAGGCATGGAAGACCTGCCGCTTATGGGCAAGGAAGATGTGGCACACCACATTCTGGATCGGGTGAGAGACATATTGGGCGGCTAGGGGGTTTACTTAATGATGGACACTCCGAGTGAGGAGCTCAAAGAGATATTTTCCTGGATTAAAGGTGAACTGGCCTATTACAAGGACCTGGGCCTTGAGCCGCCTCCCTTGTCATCTGATGTTATTCAATACCTGAGGGCAAACACCAATGTGATGGGGCATAAGAACTGGATGCTAGAAGAGGCCAATACCCTTGAAGGTCTCCGCGCTATTATTGGCGATTGCACACGGTGCCCGCTGCACAAGGGAAGAACCAATCTGGTATTTGGAGAGGGTGACCCTAGTGCCCGGCTGGTATTTGTAGGTGAGGGCCCGGGCAGGGAGGAAGATCTCGTGGGCAGGCCGTTTGTGGGTGAGGCCGGACGCTTGCTTACCAAAATAATTGAAAACGGCATGGGACTTAAGAGGAGTGAGGTGTACATATGCAACGTGGTTAAATGCAGGCCGCCCAGAAACAGGGATCCGGAGGCAAAAGAGGTGGAGACGTGTCTGCCTTTTTTGAAAAGGCAGCTAGAAATTATCAGGCCAGAAGTCATTTGTATCCTGGGCCGGGTGGCGGCTCAAGCATTATTGGGTAAGGATTTCCGGATTACCAGGGATCGTGGCACCTGGCAGGAATATAATGGAATCGCAGTAATGCCCACCTTTCACCCGGCTTATCTCCTGAGGAATCCAAAGGCAAAGCGGCCCGTGTGGGAGGATGTCCAAAAGATTATGGCACGCCTGGGGCTGGAGGTTAAAAAGGATGCTTAAGGTCTTGCTCAGCAAGAAGAGGCTTATTTTCTCCTTGGCATTTTTGATCGCTGCCACCATGTTTGGCGCCCTTGGGGCGGAGCAGGCGTTTGCAAAAGGAAAGGCCCTGGTAATTGAGCTGGAGGGCGCCATAAATCCGGCCTCTGCCATGGTACTTGCCAGGGGAATGGAAAAGGCCCGGGAAACTGGTGCCTCGTTGGTTATTATAAGGCTAGACACACCCGGTGGGCTTGGCTCTTCCATGAGGACGATGGTCAAGTCCATAATGAACTCGCAGATACCTGTGGTGGTGTGGGTGGGGCCTAGTGGTGCTGGAGCGGCTTCGGCAGGGGTGCTCATAACCATTGCAGCTCATGTTGCAGCAATGGCCCCTAGTACCAATATAGGTGCTGCGCACCCTGTGCTGGCAGGTGGTAAGGAAATAGGTAAGACCATGTCAGAAAAGGTGGTAAATGACATGGCCTCCTATGCCCGGGGAATAGCTAAGCAAAGAGGGAGAAACGGTGAATGGGTGGAAAAGGCCATCCGTGAGAGCGTGTCCATAACAGCAGAGGAGGCAGTCAGGAAACATGTGGTGGATCTTACCGCCCCTAGCCTGCAGGAATTGCTCAAGGCCCTGGATGGAAGAGAAGTTGAAGTGGCAGGGCAAAAGATAAAACTCAAGACCGTCGGGATTAAACTTGTGTATTATCATCTTGGCTTTCGTGATAGGGTCTTGCAAACAATCAGTGACCCCAATATCGCCTACATCCTAATGATGATAGGCATGGCGGGCCTGTATTTTGAACTTGCCCATCCTGGGGCAATACTTCCGGGTGTCATTGGGGCTATTTCCCTGGTACTGGCATTTTATTCTTTTCAAACCTTGCCAGTAAATTATGCGGGACTGTTGCTCATTGCACTGGCAATAATATTTTTTATAGCTGAAATTAAGGTTACTAGCTATGGAATGCTTTCCATAGGAGGACTTGTATCCCTCATCTTGGGCTCCATAATGCTATTTGAGAACATGCGCGTATCATTAAAGCTGATGGCGCCCACGGTGGCACTTGTGGGGGGATTCTTTGTGGTTGTTGCCACCCTTGCCTTCCGGGCGTACCGGGCGAAGCCAAGAAGTGGTGCAGAAGGCCTCATTGGAGAGGTGGGTACTGTAAAGCAGCGCATAGACCCAGAAGGGCTTGTCTTTGTTCACGGGGAGCACTGGAGGGCAGTGGCAACCGAGCCCATCGAGGAAGGCGAAAAGGTCCAGATTGAAGGCATGGACGGGCTGGTATTAAAAGTTCGAAAGGTGTAAAACCTTAATCCAACGGGGGTACGCTATGTTTTACATACTGGCGCTTGTATTGATCATCATGTTTTTGGCCTCAGCCATCAAGATATTGAGGGAATACGAGAGAGGTGTAATCTTCAGGCTGGGCCGTGTCATTAAGACTAAGGGCCCAGGTGTTATAATCCTAATTCCAGTAATTGATAGAATGGTCAAGGTCAGCCTGAGGCTGGTAACCATGGATGTTCCTTCCCAGGATGTAATCACCAAGGATAACGTTTCTGTCAAGGTGAACGCGGTTGTGTATTTCAGGGTCATGGATCCAACAAAGGCGGTTATTGAGGTTGAAAACTATCTCTTTGCCACGTCTCAGCTTGCCCAGACGACCCTGAGAAGTGTCTGTGGCCAAGTGGAGCTAGACGAGTTGCTCTCCGAGAGGGATAAGATTAATACCAGGCTTCAGACCATATTGGATCATCATACAGACCCGTGGGGTATAAAGGTCACAACAGTGGAGGTAAAGCACATTGATCTGCCCCAAGAGATGCAAAGGGCCATGGCGCAGCAGGCAGAAGCAGAAAGAGAGCGAAGGGCCAAGGTGATCAATGCAGAGGGAGAATACCAGGCAGCCAATAGACTGGCTGAGGCTGCCAGTATTATCGAGAAATACCCTGAAGCACTGCAGCTTCGATATTTGCAAACATTGAGGGAAATTTCTTCGGAGAGCAGTTCAACCACCCTTTTCCCCATACCCATTGAATTGTTTAAGCCATTTATAAAGAAGGAAGACCGGTAGGCTGCTACCATAAAATATAATTAAGCGACAGGAGATGGTGATATGGAAGAAGAAGTGAAAAACGAAGAGGTACAAGAGGAACACAAGGAGGCTCCAAAGGAAGGAAAGCCTTTGGACAAGATGACTGCACCAGAGTTGAGGGAGATTGCCAAAGAGATCCCCGGCGTGGAAGGCGTTCACGCCATGAAAAAAGATCAACTCCTTGAGATCATCAAGGAGTACCGGGGCATCAAGGATGAGACTCCCAAGCGTAAGAAGGTAAAAAAAGTCGTCGGAATAACCACCAAGCAACTGAAGGAAAAAATCGCTCAGCTCAAGGCCGAAAAACAGGCTGCACAGCAGGCCAGGGACAAGAAAAAAGTGGACATCCTGAGGCGGCGCATTAACAGGTTGAAGAAGCAGACAAGGAAGGTGGCAGAGGCATAACAAGGCCTGCACACGACCTGGCAAGGGTTTTGATATTCGTACATTGGCAGGGAGCCACGCGGGCACGAGGTGCTGTTCCTTGTGCTCGCCTAATTTTCAGATAAGGCAGGAGGAACAGTGGAGAAGGCAGGGATCCCTCGGGTTGCTGCAATAATACCGGCCGCGGGAAAGGGAAAACGAATGGGCGCGGAGCGGCCAAAGCAGTTCCTGGAACTTGGGGAAAAACCAATCCTTGCCTTTACACTTGAGGCCTTTGAAAGGGCTGAGTGCATAAGCGCTGTGATCCTGGTAGTACCTCCTCAGGATGTTGACTTCTGCGTGGAAAACGTAGTCAAGCGCTATGGACTAAGCAAGGTGGTAATTGTATTGGGCGGAGGAGAGAAGCGTCAGGATTCTGTTCGTATTGGCCTGGAAGCAACTGGCGGACGTTACGATTTGGTGGTCATTCACGATGGTGTAAGGCCCTTTGTAAGACCTGATTTCATAGAATCCATTGTATCGGTTGCTCAAGCCAGGGGGGCAGTCATCGCAGGTATCCCTGCCAATGACACGGTGAAAGAGGTTGACCGTAGACGACGTATCCTGAGGACATGGGAAAGGGAAAGGCTCTGGCTGGCCCAGACACCCCAGGTTTTTAAGTACTCTATCCTACAGGCGGCTCACGAGAGGGCACAAGCCCAGGGCTGGGACAATGCTACCGATGATGCCCAGCTTGTGGAAAAAATGGGCATACCTGTTCATTTAATGGAGTGCTCCCCTTTGAACATAAAGGTCACTACACCCGCGGATCTCCTCATAGCGCGTGCAATCATGGAAATATGGCAAAAAGACGAGGATTAAGTCAGCTTGGCAATTACAACGCTCAGAATCGGGACAAGAGGGAGCAAGTTGGCGCTCTGGCAAAGTGAATGGGTGAAGGGAAAGCTGCAGAGTGCTTACCCTGGGCTTCAGGTGGAGCTTGTAAGGATAAAGACCACGGGGGATAAAATCCTGGATTCTCCCCTGAGCAAGATAGGGGGCAAGGGCCTGTTCGTAAAGGAGATTGAGGAGGCCCTTTTTTCCCGCAGGATTGATCTGGCCGTGCATAGCATGAAGGATGTCCCTGTTGAGCTGCCCCGTGGGCTCACCCTGTGTTGCTATACGGAAAGGGAAGAGGTGAGGGATGCCCTTGTATCAAGGAACGAACTGAAACTCCATGAGCTACCACGAGGCGCCAGGCTGGGGACAAGTAGCCTTAGGAGAAGTGCACAGATACTGCATCTCCGGCCGGATATGAACATTGCGTCTTTGCGAGGAAACGTGGATACCCGCCTGAGGAAGCTGGATCAAGGGGAGTTTGATGCAATTGTATTGGCTGGCGCCGGACTCAAACGGCTGGGTCTGGCGCAGCGGGTAACCCAGTACCTTGACCCGAGCGAGGTGCTTCCAGCCATCGGCCAGGGCGCCCTAGGCATTGAGGTTAGGGAGGACGACCCTGAGACCATTGAAATCCTTTCCTTCTTAAATCATGGGCCCACGGCAGTGGCGGTAAAGGCAGAGCGTGCCTTCCTGAGAAGGCTTGAGGGGGGATGCCAGGTGCCAATTGCGGCACATGCTGTTTTTCATGATGGGATACTGAAATTGGTGGGGATGGTGGCAGATTTGGATGGTAGGAATCTGGTGAAGGGTGAAGCCCAAGGAGATGGTAAAGATGCAGAGGATATTGGCACGGGTTTGGCCGAAGATCTTTTAGAACGGGGAGCAAACAAGATTTTACGAAGGGTTTACGGAAAATGAGCAAGGAAGGAAAGGTATATCTTGTGGGGGCAGGGCCAGGGGACCCGGGACTGATAACCCTGAAGGCAATAGAATGCCTCGCCGAGGCGGATGTAGTGGTTTACGACAATCTGGCCAACCGCGCCTTCCTTAGATATGCATCCGATGCTGCTGAACTCATCTATGTGGGCAAAAAGGGCGGTCACCACACCTTGGCTCAGCATGAAATAAACAGGCTTATAGTGGAAAAGGCCCTTTCTGGGAAGAAGGTGGTTCGGCTGAAAGGAGGAGATCCTTTCATTTTCGGCAGAGGCGGTGAGGAAGCAGAAGAGCTTGTGGCCGCAGGAATTGAATTTGAAGTGGTTCCGGGAATCACCTCTGCCATCGCAGTACCAGCCTATGCGGGGATTCCACTGACCCATAGAAGTTATACCTCCACAGTTGCTTTCATAACCGGCCATGAGGACCCCTCAAAGGAAAGCTCCAGCATTGCATGGGAAAAAATAGCGACAGGGGCGGGTACACTAGTGTTCCTTATGGGTGTCGGTAATCTTGAGAAGATAGCAGACGCCCTCATTACTCACGGTCGTGACCCGATGACACCCGTGGCAATAATAAGAAAGGGCACTGAACCAGATCAGCAGACAGTGACCGGATCGCTCCAGGATATTGCCCAGAAGGCTCGCTCTTCGGGTATTAAGCCACCTGCAATAATAGTGGTCGGTGATGTGGTGCGCCTGAGGGATAGGCTTAACTGGTACGAGACCAAACCCCTTTTTGGAAAGAATATAATCGTTACAAGGGCGCGGGCTCAGGCCAGTGAGTTTTCAAAGAAACTGGCATCCCTTGGTGCCAATCCCATTGAATTCCCGACCATAGAAATAGTTCCTCCTGATAATTGGTCAGAACTGGATAATGCGATCTCAGAGCTCGACCAATATGATTGGCTTATTTTCACATCGGTCAATGGTGTTAAATTCTTCCTGGCACGTCTCAAAGAAACAGGTCGTGACCTGAGGGCACTGGCGAAAATAAAGATAGCAGCTATTGGTCCCAAGACTGCCCAGGAGTTAAAAGACCTTTGTATTGTGCCGGATATTGTGCCCTATGAGTACAGAGCTGAGGCCATTGTAGAAGAATTCAAGCGACAGGGCGTGAGCAAAGCAACGGTACTTATACCCAGGGCCCAAGAGGCAAGAGAAGTGCTCCCAGAGGAGTTGCGCGAGATGGGGTTCACGGTTAATGTGGTCACGGCTTACAGGACTGTGAGGCCAAAGCATGACCTAGACTCCGTAAAACAAATGCTCAAGGACCGCCAAATTCACATGATTACATTCACCAGCTCATCTACTGTGAGAAACTTTGTCGCAATGTTTGAGCAAGAAAAAGATGACCTTACCAAGTGGATGCAACATATCGCAGTGGCATGCATCGGCCCCATTACGGCAGAAACTGCAAAGGATTTGGGTTTTTCAGTGGATATAATGCCCGATGAGTATACCATTGACGGGCTCGTGGAAAAGATTATCCAGTTTTTCCGCTTTTCCCATTAAAGCACATGCTGTTATCTTTTGGTGTCGCGTGAATCCTTTGTAAGATGGACCTATGTTTGGCTCTATTATGCTGTCCTACCCCATAATCCTGGCCCATGGTATTTATCCCTTTCACTTCTTGTTTCCTCCATTCCTATGCAAGGACAATACCGCTAACGACGGTTTTCATTACTTCAGGGGGATAAGATCAGCCCTAATAGGGGCTGGCTTCAAGGTGTTTCATTCACGTGTGTCCTGGGGAGGGAGACTGGACCAAAGGGCCAATCAGCTAAGAGACGAAATACAGAAAATCACTGAGGGGTTTGCACGATGGCCCAAGGTCCACATAATCGCCCACAGTATGGGAGGACTTGATGCCCGGTGGATGATCTATAAACACAATTTCCCACAGAGGATCGCCTCGCTGACTACCATCGGTACTCCGCACCATGGAAGCCCCGAGGCAGAGCGCAGGTTAAAGCGTTTTAGATGGGTGCTGGGGCTTGCCGGCGCCGTGGGCCTGGATGTTAGTGGCGCGCTGGATTTGACGCCAAGTGCCTGCGAGGCCCGCAACAGGCTCCTAGAGCCTTTTGAGAAAACAAATGGGGTAATTTACAGAACCGTGGCTGGGGCCCAAGAAGCAGAGGACATCCTTTTTGTTGCGAGGAGCTCATATCGATTCCTTAAGGAAAAAGAGGGGGATAATGACGGACTCGTGTCTGTCAGCTCTGCCATGTGGAAGGAGCAGTATTTTATGGGTACAATTGATGCGGATCACCTCAACCAGATTGGTTGGTGGGATGGTGGGAGAGCCATGGGAGCAAATACACGAAGTGCCTTTGAGAAGAAGATAAAGGAGTTTTATCTGGATCTAGCCGGGACCCTCTCAGAAATAGAATGAAACGGGTTCAATCCATTGCATTTTTTCGAGGCACCAAAGGGTGCCAGAATATCTCTCCGCCAACCATTAAGCTCACATCTTCTGCAATACTGGTGGCTAGACCCCCGACCCTCTCGAGCCTCCTCGAGATGAGGAGGCCGCCAGCCTCCTTCAAAGGTGGAGGTTTTCAGTGTCCCCCCTTTATAAAAGGTGGCGGGATGGAAGTGACAGCTAACCGGAGCTTAGCCTCAAGATTTATGCACGTTATTTATGAAGGGAAAAAAATGCTTCGGCATTCTTGAAGCATATCTTCTCGAGCGCATCCTCGGGCATGTCCGCCTTCGCCAATTCTTTCAACTCCCTGTCCCAGGCGTATGGAATGTTGGGGAAGTCTGATCCATACATAATCCTGTCTGCTCTATAATGGCTGAGCGGGGGTTTTCCCTCAATCGAGAAGTAATCGGTGATGACCATGGTTGTATCCAGCCAGAGGTTGTCATATTTTTCAATCAGATTCTTGTAAGCATAGATCTCATCAAAACCCAGATGGGGCACGCAAATCTTGAGATCCGGAAAATCTCTCAAAACACGTTCCAGTCTCTCGGCGCTGCACAGTTCATAAGGGTCGCAACTATAGGCCTCGCTTTTCGGTTCTCTTCCCACATGCATGACAATAGGTTTTCCGTATTCGCTACAACATTCATAGATGGGGTACATATATTCACTGTTCATATCAAAGCATTGGACATGGGCGTGAAGCTTTAGCCCTGACAGGCCATCATCAAAGGCCTCCTGCAAAATGGCCTCAGCATCGCGTTCCCCTGGAAATACAGTGGCCATGCCGGTAACCTGCCCATGATATTTTCTGCACTTTTTGGCCAAGTAGGTATTGAGTTGCCGGGCGATGCCTGGCTTGTGGGCGTATTGAAGTGCAATAATATTCTTTATCCCACGAGAGAGGAGAAATTCGAAGACCTCGCTTGTGCTCATCTGATATCTGATGTGCCAGGCATGCTCATCAAACCACTTCCTGATGGCAGAAAAAATACTGCTGGGGAAAACATGAACATGGGCGTCAATGACCGGTGGAAGGCCGGATGGGACCTTTGAATCTTCCTCATCATCAAATGATGGCATTTGTGGTTTCAGCGTCATAGGTCCACTTTGCCCCTTATGGCAGCCTCTCTGCTCACATGGGTTTTCCTATCGAGTTTTCTATAGCATCTTTTGTATTGACAGTGAAGTTAAAAGGTGTAATTACACATTTATTATGATCAGGAGGATTTCATTTGAATTTGAGTGACAAAGAACTCCGAAAGAAAATTGGCAGGACCTGCGCATGCTTCAACCTCAGAAGGGCCGCCAGAGTCGTCACCCAGAGGTTCGACCAGGTCTTTCGTGATACCCTTATAACTGCAAACCAATTTTCTATCCTCATGGCATCATACAATCAAGAAGGTATTACCCTAACCAAGTTGGCAAAGGCCCTGGGCATGGAAAGGACGACTCTCAGCCGCAATCTATTATTACTGGAGCGCAAAGGATTGGTTACCATTGCTACCGGCGGCGACAGGAGGCAACGCAGGATAAAAATTACCCAGGATGGGTGCACATTGCTTGAGAAGTCCTTGCCTCTGTGGCAAAGGGCCCAGGACCAGGTCATTGAGGCAGTTGGCCAGGAAGAGTGGGAGAGTTTATTGGCTGGGCTTCATAAGGTGGCACGGAGCCTGTGAGACCTACCATCGCGGAGGGGCAGAAAAAAACGAGAATATAGAGTACCAACAAGGGTAGGAGGCAATTTATGGAAGATGTCTATCAGAAATTAAGAGAGCACTTGGACAGTCTACCGGGAGGCTTTCCTGCGACGGACAGCGGCGTGGAGATTCGGATACTAAAACGCCTTTTCACGCCTGAAGAGGCTGAGCTTGCCACACACCTTCGGCTAAAACTGGAACCTGCAGCGGCCATTGCACAGCGGGCCGGGAAAAGCGAGGAGGAAATCGCCTCCATGCTGCGGAAGATGGCGCGCAAAGGGCTCATATTCAGCATCGAGACCAATGAAAGGCC
>Ga0209834_10000335_pt1 | contig 29182 bp, 24 predicted proteins | sample Mar14236cmmetaG_FD_184134 | JGI IMG/M metagenome (GOLD analysis project Ga0209834, IMG submission 184134) | Marine hydrothermal vent microbial communities from Guaymas Basin, Gulf of California to study Microbial Dark Matter (Phase II) - Marker... ... | reverse complement strand
GTGGCTTGTACAGGTGCACCAGTGTATTTCACCCCACCATCTATTATCGCTGTGTTTCCTTTGACATCAATATGTGCACCCATTCTTTTTAGTTCATCGACATGTAGGAAACGACTTTTGAAAACATTCTCGACTATTACGGATTTACTGTTTATCAATGAGAGAAGAACCATCATCTGTGGCTGGAGATCCGTGGGAAAACCTGGGTAAGGTTCAACGTCTATTTTCGTTCCATTCATCTTCGCCAAATCATTTGGAAATATACGAACCTTTTTAGAATTTTCAGAAATTTCGAATTTGGCTCCCATTTCAGTCAACTTTTCGAAAAGAGCATTTAAATGACTTGGAATGATGTTTTTAATTGTTCCACTACCGCCACTTGCAAGCATCGCTATTATAAACGTACCTGCTTCAATTCTATCGGGTATTATGAAATAATCGGTACCAGTCAACTCCTTTACACCTTCAATCATTATCGTTGAAGTACCTGCACCCGTTATTCTTGCACCCATGGAGTTTAAAAAATTTTGCAGATCCACTATTTCAGGTTCAAGTGCCACGTTGTTCAAGATGGTTTTTGTGCCACCCAGAAGTGCAGCTGTCGTCATCAGATGTTCAGTGGTACCAACACTCGGGTATTTCAAATATATGTTGATTGTGTCTCGATCAGCTTTTAACTTTTTTGCGGTAACAAAACCATGTTCTTGTTTAACTTCAAAGCCCAGTTTTTTCAATCCTTCTATATGAAAATCCACAGGTCTGACACCTATTGAACATCCTCCTGGTAGTGCAACTGTAGCTTCACCATTGACGACCGCCAATGGCCCCAAAACATTGAAAGAAGCTCTCATCTTACTTACCAATTCATAGGGAACACTGCTATCAATCTCACCGGCTTTTTTTATATTCAATACGTTATTCTTGAAATCTACTCTGAAGCCGACGCTGCTGAGGATATCTATCATGGTTCTTACATCACCCAAATCAGGTATATTACGGAGCGTAACTTCACCGCTTGATAGTATTGATGCGGCCATTATCGGTAATGCGGAATTCTTCGATCCGCTTGTTTTTACTTCTCCGTCCAGTTTTATAGGACCTTCTATCATAAATTTACCCAACGTATTTCAAACCTCCTGAGATCTCTGCTTTTGAGCGATTGATGAGTTCTTCACCCAACTCCAACAATTCGTTTATATTGTTTCTATCTGTTGGAAAATGTACAACAGATACTGTTACAGATATCGGTTCATGGTTATTCAAAAAGATATTATTGGATTCTTTGTGAATTCTCTGGGCTATCTTTTTCGATTGTTCCTTGTTTACTTCACTCAAAATCACCACAAATTCATCTGCACCAAATCTTGCTACACTGTCCAAAGGTATTCTGACACATCTTTTCAAGGTCTTTGCAAGATCTATTAAAACCTTATCCCCTATGTTTCTACCGTATTTGGAATTGATCTCAGCGAATCTATCGATATCCACGAACACCAATGCAAATTCTTTTGAGCTTTCGAAGCATCTTTGATGATAAAAGGTGAGAAATTTTAAGATGAATTCCTTTTTCAAGGCTCTTGTCAATGAATCTATCACCTCATTGCTTCCAAGGGCGCTCAGAAAATTTTCAAAATATTCGAATTGCTTCTTGACAAGAACGTTGTATTCTTCGATCACATTCTCCAATTCCTCTTCTCTTTCTTTATATTTTTTCAATTCGTTCTCCAGCTTTTTCACCTTTTCCTCTAATTCCTTGATCTTATCCAGCATATGGATTTTATCCCCCTTCGACGGATTTCTCTTTCACAAAAGAATAATATCATGTATTAAGATTTTTTTGAACTTGCAAGAATCATATCCCGACTTTCCATGCTTTTATATCAATTTTAGGTATATGTATCAATCCCAGTGAATATATAGCGAAATATACGATTGTGAACATTGTAAATGGTATGAGTACTCTCAAAAATTTGTTTTTCACCCTCGAAATAGCGAGGTAAATTGGAATATTCAAACCAATCATCACTGCAATGACAATTGAATACTCTAAACCATAAAAGTAGAAAGGCATGTCGTTCACTTGATTTAAGCTGAAATATGCATCTTTGTTTCCGATCCAATATGGCCATGGTTCAAGTGCTATCCGTGACAACATATAAAGTGTCCATGTTAAAAAGATAGCAGGTAAAGCTTTTTTTAACAAGAATCTCTCTTTACTAAACATGTAGCTCGCCATTACAACCGCTGAGCCATGTATGATATCGTAGATAATTTGCAAGATATAAATGTGATACTTCAAAGGGAACATAGTCGCAAGAGCAGCCAAGAATGATATTCCTGATGTTGCCAAGAAGCCATTTTTAGCCCACTTGGAATCGAATATTAAGCCAAACCATCCAAGAAAGAACACAAAGAAACATATATATAACAGATTGTGAAGATTGTTGGTGGAATAATAAATAATTTCACCGTCCTTCAATCTTTCGATTTTCAGATCAAATAGGTTCAAATCAAAGTGTTGGTTTGGCCCGTTGTATCCAAAGTAATTCCACTCCCAGATCCATCCATCCCAGGTTAAGTAGAAAACAAGCACAAGACTCCAGATAATGAAAAATATGATCCCCAATTTCAATTCAAATTTATCTTCATTCAGTTGCATTCTTTCAAATCTCCTTCAAAATTTATTCTTTGCTTCATTCCACATGTTTCCCTTTCACCTCGAAACCTCCAATTTTTTCAAGATTATTTCACCGCTGTTTGAGGTCGAGCTCTTCGAGGCAACCAGATACACTTCCTTCAAGATCAAAGGAAAATCCGGGATCTTGTTGATTTTAATGTTGTTCCATGTTTGATAAATTAATTTGTTTAAATCGATCGAGAGACTTCCAGCGCCACCCCAATCTATACGTACAGATGGAGTTAAGAATATTTCACCCTGTGAATCGATGAATTTCAGTCTTATGAAGTTTCCTGAAGAATCACCATCGATTTCAAAGTTTAACGATTTAAATGGTTCATAGAAGAGCATTTCAACCTTTAAACCCGCTATTCCATCACCATTCTTCAGGAAAGAGTATACAAGTTTCATCCCCTCTTTATCTTTGAAAAATTCAATCTTTGAGTTTTTGGAAAGTTCTTTGAAGTCAGATTCCCTGAACTTTGAAAAATCGTATTTTCCATTTTCAATGGATGGTAACAATGCACTCAGGCCTAAAAAAGATGTTATTTTGGGATTCAAGTAGTATTTTTCTAATATCTGCTGATATTTCAATCCCTTTTTAGCCAAATTCTCAGCGTCTTCCAAGGAAACGCCCTCACAGTTTCCAAAGGCTTTACCTTTGAAAGCGAATTTTCCATTTTCTTCTACCACATTGAATACACTTCCATCCAGTTTGAGAATGTATCTGATGCTATCCTCACCAAAGATATTCAAAATTCCTTTTTTACCTATGAATCTTAGATGAGAAATTCTGCCATATTTATCCTTTGAAACTATGCTTATTCTTGAAATATCGCCAAGATCGATGAATGATTTTTTTATGAGTTCTCCCAATTCTTTGGAACTGTATTCTTTGGTCCAAAGCACTTCTTTACTTTTGATGTTCGGAGACGCTATGAGATACCATTTGTCCGGATCCTTTGCCATGCATCCATTGTTGTTGATTACAAAAATTCCATCCACAATCTTATTGGCTACGGTTATAACAAGGTTCTCGGTTTCATCTACCAATTTGTAAGCTTCTTTCAAACTTAAATTGCCACCTATGCTGAAATTGCAAAGATTGTATGGCAGATCGTAATCCTCTGTTTTATATCTTCCAGTCAACAGAGAATAAACCACATTCGTTCTTATCAACACAGCTTTCAGTTTCTTGAGCTCACTTGGATCATCTTCAAAACAAAACTTTGTTAATTGTCTCGCTACGTAATCTCTCAATTTTTCGTAAAGTACAACTTTGATTGTTTGGCCATCATTCTCAGAAAGTATTCCCACCTGGTTTGTTAAGACACCTTTTACTTTTATTGAGATATTTCTTTCACTCTTCAATATCACCTTGGATTCACTACTTATAGTTTTAAGATCATCTTTGTCAACAATTTTCAATTTATCGTTTGAAGGTATTACCCTCAATGATTTTCCCAAAACTGTTCCTTGGTTTGAAAGTTCTATATTTTCGGAGGATTGCAAGTCGACATAATTAAGCTTGTCAGCGAACAAACTCTTTATATCTATATACTTTTCAGGAAGATTTGGCATTTTTTTAGGATGTGCTTTTGGTTTTTCAACGATTACTTTTATTGGTCCAAAATCTCTCGAAACACTCACAATGGTTTTTTTCGATTCTGAACCGAACTTGTTCACAAAACTGATACCATATATATAATCACCAACATCATCCACAGCTATGTCAAAGAAATAATTACCTTTGCTACCTAATTCTGCTAATTTAAGCCATTCTTCACTCAATTCACTTTTTCTATAAACAAGAATTTTTGAGATATCATTGTTTATATTTTTTATTTTTAGACCAACACCTTTAGAGATATTATCAACTGAAACTTGAGGTTCAACAGGTAATTCGGTATTCTTGATTATTTTTAACCATACTGGATTTATTTTGTGATCAAGTGGAACTACTTTGAAAAGATTCTCACCTTCTTTGAGTTTCAAGGTGATCATGAAAGGTTGTAAAGAATTTTCCACTTTTGTCATCACTGCATTACCATTTTCATCTATGAACTTGATCCTTCCAGTATATGGAACTTCAACTCTATTCGAATCCAAGAAGATTAATTTTAAATATAGGGAATTTTTCGATGTTAAAACCACCTCTGGCTTTTTCAATATGATCGGTGCTTTTTCGCTTATGGTAGGCTTGAAATACACAATCGCACCTTTTTCATCGGAAACGAAAACTTTTTTGACAATGTCTTTAAACAGAACATTTGAAGAACTCAATTTGATTTCATGTAGACCTACGTGAATGTTTGGAACAACCGTTTCTTTCCCTTGAACATCGTATTTTTTTCCATCCACGTAGAATACCAATTTTAAATTCTTGATCGAATCGTAGTTGTTTACTATCACCCTCAGGCCACTGTTCAGGTATGAACCTCGATAATAATGCTGAAGTATATCAGTGTATTTTTTTCCTCTGCTTGCCATATCGATTGCTCCCCATTGGGACAGTCCAACACCATGCCCCCAGCCTCTACCTTTGAAAATGAATTTATCTGTGAACGGAACGTATTCGACATCGAACAATGTGCTTCTCAATCCAGCGAGGAATCGAAAAGTGTTTCCACTCATTTCAATGTCCTTTTCACCTTTTATTCTGATCCTCGTTACCCTTCCAGAAGGACCCCTCTCGAGTATCTCTATGCCGGATATGAATGCACCAGGAAAATAGTTGGGATTGTTGATAAGTTTTTCATAAAGTTCCATTCTGGGAATCTCAACGATCCATGAATAAGTATCAGAAAAGGCACCGTACGGTATTCCGTTTTTATCCATATCATCAAGTGGTAAGATGTAAGGATAATCCCCATTCCACACCTCGGAAGCTGACGCTATAACTCCACCGTTATTGCTTGAATACACGGGATCTATCAATTTACCCTTGTAAAGTAGTGTCTCACCAAAGGTTTCACGGGTTGCATTTATGTATTTCGACAGATCAACACTTGGGATTCCTTTATAAACTTGGCAGTGAACTGTAGAACACAGATCAAACCCTTCATCAGAATGTCTCCCAAGATTTCTCAAGGTGTACGTTCTCGAAATCACAGCCTGAGCTTTTATAGCTTCGAAAGGTGCATTGCCTATTTCGTATGGAATCACCAAGGAAACATAAGTTTCCAAATCCAGAACATTTATGATTTGTATGTAATTTGCGGGAAAAAGGATCAAATATCCAGGTATTCTAATTGTTAGGTTGTTGTCGAGTCTCTTGAGTTTCATAATGCCGGAATCAGTTGATACTTTCAAATAAATTCCCTCATAAACAGTCCTTTTGTTTTGCAATACCAGTAATTTTCCTTTTGAAAACTCTATTTCGATGCTATTGTGTAATTTTACTTCGTCGTTTATTGAAAGATCGTCCGATTCGATCAAAAGCCTCTTGACATTTTTAAATGGTCCATTATTTTGTGAAAGACCTATCTTGATCTCCATACCTAAGAGAACGGAAATTGAGATCAGCAATACAGAGAAAAGTACTGGGAATCTTTTCATTTCTTCCCTCCACTCGATATTTTTTTCAATATTTGAACACACTCATTCCAATGAATTCCCTGAGAATAGAGGTTCTTGGGATGTCCTCAAGATTGGTTATCGATAAAAAGTAGTCGAGAAACTTCAACAACCTCATCGCTTCAGAAAACTCCGGTTCCGAATTGTTCACTTGGACAAGCAAAGGTTCAGCAAACAATTTCAACACAGCGAGTTCATACACCAAAGCTGAGTTGAACATTACATCAGCTTCTTCTTGAAATGGGAAAATATATTTTTCCTCACCTTTTCTAACATTTGGCCACATTCTAAGTGTATCCAAAGCCGAATGACCTCTGAATTTTTCATCTCTCACCATTCTTCGTATTATCCTGGTATCGGTTGTTGGTATCCTGTTCAGATCGTCTATGTTCAATTGTGTAAGGGCGCTGACATACACTTTGAATTTCAACTCTCTTGGTATACTCTCCGTTAAAAGTTCATTCAAACCATGTATTCCTTCTATTACTAACGGTTGATTTGTCGATATTTTCAATTTTCTACCCGTCCATACTCGTCTCCCGGATTTGAAGTCGAATTTTGGTATCTCCACTTCTTTACCTTCTAAAAGTCCCAACAAATTTTGATTGAAAAGTTCCAAATCAAGAGCATGAATTGATTCAAAATCTGGTTTCCCATTTTCATCTAATGGTGTCTTATCTCTATCAACAAAATAATCATCCAGCGATATGGCAACAGGTTTCAAGCCATTCGCTCTCAATTGCAATGTTAGTCTCTTCGAAAAGGTCGTTTTTCCAGAAGAAGATGGTCCCGCTATGAGTATTATCCGCGCTTTGGAATTCATAAACTGTTCTGCGATCAATGCTATTTTCTTCTCATGAAGTGCTTCGGCAACGTTTATCAGATCCCTTATTTTTTTATCTACTATCATCTGATTTATATCACCAACGTTTTTTACACCCATTATTTCCGCCCATTTTTCATACTCCAAAAATATAGATGTTAACTTAGGGATCTCAAAAAATTCAGTGGTCCTATCCGGGTATTGAGGATCCGGATGTACCAAGACGAACCCCTTGTTGTATTTTTTTATATCGAAGACCTTGATGAGAGAAGTCCGCGGTACCACATATCCATAAAAATACACAATATAGTCTAAAAGTTTGTAAAGTTTTACCGTCTTTTTTTTTCTGTATTTGAAAAGCTTTGCTTTATCACATTCTCCACGGGACTCGAAGAACTTCATTGCTTTGTTCTTTTCAACTGTTATCTTTTCTATCGGTAGATCCATATTCACAAGTTTTCTGATCTCAGATTTTATTTTTTGTATCGTGTCATCGGTAATTTTCATTCCAGGCACTTCACAGTAAAGATTTCTCCCAATTGAATGGTAAACCACCATTTTTTTGTTTTCGCCGAACAACCTTTTTATGGCTATACTGCTCAACAATACCAAACTTCTCTGGTATATTCTCAAACCATCGAGTTCGCTTAAATCTATGAATCTAACTTCTCCATCCCATTCCACAGGCCTTGAAAGCTCCCATATACTGTTGTTGAGTCTTGCAGCGAGTATTGGACCCTTATGATATTCGGAATATTTCTCCACGAATTGATCCAGTTTTGTCAGATAAGGAACTATATGCTCTTCATCATTTTCAAGAAAATGCAACTTTATCTTGTCTTTTTTCAAAAGCTGGGATAATGTTGTTTCATCGTCAACACTCATATTATTCATTCACCCCTCTCCAGAGAAAAATTCAATTCCTGTTCTAAAAGCTCCTTCAAGTATTTGCCTGTATAAGATTTTTCGCAATTTAAGACCTCCTCGGGAGTTCCTGATACAACGATTTCGCCGCCGTTATCGCCTCCTTCGGGCCCGAGATCAATAATATAATCGGCATTTTTTATTACATCCAAATTGTGCTCAATTACTATCACAGTGTTCCCCTTATCGACCAGTCTGTTAAGAACGTCAAGCAATTTTTTAACATCCTCAAAGTGCAATCCAGTTGTTGGTTCATCGAGTATGTAAAGAGTGTTGCCAGTTGCAACTTTCCTAAGTTCTGATGTCAATTTTATTCTCTGAGCTTCACCACCAGATAAAGTTGTAGCTGGCTGTCCAAGTTTTATGTAACCGAGCCCCACATCTTGAAGGAGTTTGAGTATATGACTTATTGCACCTATATTTTTGAAAAACTCCGAGGCCTCATCCACCGTCATGTCAAGTACATCCGCTATACTCTTGCCTTTGTATTTGACCTCAAGGGTTTCTTTGTTGTATCTCTTCCCTTTACACACGTCGCATTCCACATACACATCTGGTAAAAAGTGCATCTCTATCTTTATTGTTCCTTGACCTTGGCACGCTTCACATCTTCCACCCTTTACATTGAAACTGAATCTTCCCTTCTTGTAACCTCGTGCCCTTGCTTCAGGAGTCATAGCGAATAGTTCTCTTATGTGATCGAAAACTTTCGTGTATGTTGCAGGATTCGAGCGAGGTGTTCTACCAATGGGGGATTGATCGATGGCTATGACCTTGTCAATGTTTTCAAGACCCTCTATCTTCTTGAACTTGCCAACTGGTAAATGTGTTCTATAAAAATGATTCTTCAAAGCTGGATAGAGTGTTTCCGTTATCAATGAAGATTTCCCAGAACCAGAGACACCTGTGACACATATCAAAGTACCAAGCGGAAATTTGACTGTTATATTTTTTAGATTGTTGTGTTTCACACCTTTTATCGTCAAAAATTTGCCGTTACCTTTTCTACGATCTTCTCTCAATGGGATCTGCTTGATGCCTTTCAAGTACATACCTGTCAAAGAATCCTTTGGATCTTCAACGAGACTCCTAACATCACCGGAATAAACTACTTTCCCACCATTCACTCCCCCACCAGGACCGATATCAACAATATAATCAGCATTCTCTATAACTTGTTTGTCATGCTCAACAACTATGACAGTGTTCCCAAGATCTCTCAATTCTTTCAATGTGTTTATCAACCTCGTGTTATCTCTTTGATGAAGTCCTATGGTAGGTTCATCAAGGACGTACAATACTCCGACCAGTTTTGAACCTATTTGTGTTGCCAACCTGATCCTTTGAGATTCCCCTCCAGAAAGTGTGGAGGCGTTTCTCGATAGTGTCAAATAATCCAATCCAACATCTATCAGAAATTTCAATCTCCTTTTAATCTCTTTCAACACTTCTGATACTATTTTTTGCTCTTTTTCAGTGAGTTTCAAAGATTCAATGAATTGATAGGCATCCTTAACGGTGAGCTGTGTCAATTGAGCTATATCTAAATCCCCAACTTTCACTGCTAGTGCTTCCTTCCGCAATCGTTTCCCATTACACTCGGTACAGGTCTTTTTTATCACGAAATTATTTTCTATCCAACGCTTTACATCCTCGCTTTGAGTCTCTCTGTATCTCCTTATTATGTTATTAACAACTCCTTCGAAAGGCTTGCTCACTTCGTAACTGCCATTTTCGAATTCATATCTTCTCTTTATTTTTTCAGTGGTTCCATAAAGGATAACATTTTTGACCTTCGGTGGTAAACTCTTGAAAGGTACATCAACAGAACCACCATAATGTTCGACCACCGTTTTTATCATTTGAAAGGTGTAATTGTCGACACCGCGGTATGGTATTATTGCTCCCTCTTTTATCGACAATTCCTCGTTTATCATGAGATCGGGTGAGAACTCCATTGTAAAACCAAGACCCGAGCATTTCGGACAAGCTCCATAGGGACTGTTAAAGGAGAAAAGTTTTGGAGTTATTTCTGGAAGATTAATCCCACAGATCGGACAAGATAGTTTTTCACTGAACAGTTCTGATTTTCCATCTTCAATGTTTCTTATCTCGACTAAACCGCTGGTCTCTTTCAATGCAATTTCAACAGCATCGGTTAATCTGTAAAGGTTTTCTTTCGTCAACTTCATCCTGTCGATGAGCAACTTTATCGTATGTCTAACATTTTTATCGAGAGAGATATCGTCGTCTTCGAGTGAAAATAGGTTGCCATCAATTTCTACCCTCAGATATCCTTTGGATCTAAGATGCGATAGTTCTTTCTTGAACTCTCCTTTTTTTTCAAACACGAGGGGAGCGAAAACGTATATTCTTGAATTTTCGGAAAAATTCGAGGAGATATTTTGAATGATTTCATCTATGCTCTGTTTTTGGAGTGGCCTACCACAATTGGGACAATGTGCTTTGCCTATTCTTGCGTATAGCAATCTGAGGTAATCGTATATCTCAGTAACGGTGCCAACTGTTGATCTTGGATTGTGTGAAACGGTTTTCTGCTGGATGGCTATTGCAGGTGAAAGCCCGGTTATTTCTTCTACATCGGGTTTTTTCAGTTCACCCAGAAATTGCCGAGCATACGACGAAAGCGATTCAAGATATCTTCTTTGACCTTCAGCGTATATCGTATCGAAAGCTAATGAGGACTTTCCAGAACCAGATAAGCCTGTGATGACGATCAACTTATTTCGTGGGATTTTCAGATTTATGTTCTTCAAATTGTGAACTCGTGCACCTTTGATGTGTATGAAATCACTGTTCTTTGAAATTTATTATCGCCTCCTTGAGGTAATCTATGATTTCTCTCGCCAGATCTTCGTTTTCACATTCAACCATGATTCTTATCAATTTCTCGGTTCCCGAAGGTCTAACAACCACTCTTCCAATATCTCTCAAACGTTTTCGAGCGTTATCTATTCTTTTCAACAACTCGGATGATTTCATAACCTTTTCTTTATCTTCTACGTGTACATTCTCCAAAAATTGGGGTAATTTTTCCATGTTCTTTAGAACATCATTGAATATCTTCTGTTCATTCATAAACACTTTTAAAGTCCTTAAAAGCGTTATCAGCCCATCTCCGGTTGGTGAGTAATCTAAAAAAATTACATGACCAGATTGTTCACCACCCAAATTGTGGTTACCTTCTAACATCCTTTCGAGAACGTACCTATCACCGACTTTGGTTCTAATTACTTTTATATTTTTATCATTCAAAAATCTTTCCATTCCAAAGTTACTCATAACAGTTGTTATCAATGTGTTGTTCTTGAGCTTTCCCAATTTCTTCATGTAGATGGAATTTATAGCCATAATGAAATCCCCATCTATAATGAAATCATTTTTAGCCATTATACAACGATCTGCATCACCATCGAAACTCGCTGCAACATCATGATCTTTTCCAATTTTCGATAACATGTATTCAGGATTGGTTGAACCACATCCAACATTTATTTTAGTACCATCCAATTCACCTGATATTCTATCGACACTCGCACCGAGCGCTTTTAAAACTTCTGGCACTGTTGAAATAGCAGCACCGTTGGCGAGGTCCACGAGTATTTTCAATCCATTTAAATCTATTTCACTAGCGACGTTTTTTAAGATATACTTCACGTACTCTTCTTTCAAATTCTCATCTCTTCTGATTTTTCCTATCGACCATGGTTCAAATTTAGGATTGACGTTGAAATAGATCTCTTCTATTTTTTCCTCTATTTTATCTGGAAGTTTTTGACCCTTGTAGATCACCTTTATACCGTTGTATTCAGGTGGATTATGTGAAGCGGATATCATTACCCCAATCTCACCTTTTAACTTGCTCAAAATGGCGAGTGCTGGTGTAGGGACGATACCACATAGAATCACGTCTTTTCCAGCGCTTGAAATACCCGATGCAATTGCATGTTCCAACATCTCTCCTGAGATTCTCGTATCTCGAGCAATCAATATCGGTTTTTCAGTTTGATTGAAAGCTTGAGCGATGGCATAACCGAGTTTCAAAGCCTTAAAAGCAGTGAGTTCTTCGTTTGCTATTCCCCTGAAGCCATCTGTTCCGAATAGTCTTCTCAAATTGGATCACCTCTGCATTCGTTTTTGTATTTCTTCTATTTTTTTGTCTGCAATTTTCGAATACCCATACGATTTCAAAAGTTTATAATAGAATAGGGCATCTTCGAGATCACCGAGTTTTTCATATATCTGAGCAACTTTCAAAAGGCTTTCATCTGTGTAATCAGAGAATTGATAGGTATGAAGCAGCTTCTTGAAAAAAGAAAGACTCTCTATGTAGTTGTCTATTCTAAAATAAGCGAGTCCAAGATAATACAGCAAATCATCGAAGTAATAAATCTCCTTGTTGGAATATTTCAAGCTTTTTAAAAAGTAGTTTATAGCCTCTCGATATTTTTTTGATTCGAATGCCTTCAATCCTTGTAAATAAAGTTCTCTCCCTGCTTTCTCAAATGAACGTTCTTTGCGTTTTTCGTAGTAACCTTTGAGACCGCCAAGATCGATATCACTAATATCAACTTTTTCGAAAAATTCGGCACTCTTCACAAATTTTCCTTTTGAGAGTTCAACATCACCAAGTATCAGATTTAAATAATCATTGTTTGGACAGGGAACACTTTCAGACTTTCCGACTTTCTTATTCAAGGCTTCCATCTGTGAATTCAGCTGCTCTATCTCCTTTTCTTTGGCTTTTAAAACATTCTCAAGTCTCGAAATTCTTTCTTCATATTTGTGTTTTAAATCACTCAATTCGGATTCTTTGAGGGTCAACTCTTGTAGAAGATCGGAATTCTTCGATTCGGATTCTTGAAGTCTTAGTTCCAAATCTTTAATTCTTTTGGGGAGTCCCGATAATTGCGCTTTAAAATAAAGGTTGAAAAAGATGAAAAAGAGGGTGGCGAAAATAATGGTGGAAATAAAGAAGAACCTCAGGACTTTTGCCATTCAATAATACCCTCCTATAAAATCATTTTGACCAGTTTCGCCAATAGCATTCAAATTTTTTTTCAAAAACTTTGGATATCACCGGACTTGTTATAATCAGGAAATTTTCATCGTTATACTTTTGAGCAGAATGTGTGTAATTGAACGAACCAGTTAAAGTGTATTTTCCATCAATAATTAGTACCTTGTGGTGAAAAACACCGGGATTTTTATCAAGGATCACTGGGATCCCATTATCCTTGAGAATTTTGTAAACAGACCATCTGTTGTATGCTTGAAACTCCTCTAGGATTACCCTGACGTCTACCCCTCGCCTTTTAGCTCTGAACAGTGCCATTGCTATATCTTTGGAGGTAAAGGTAAACATCATCAAATGAATGGATTTCGTTGCGCGATCGATAAGGCTGATTATCTTTTTAGTTGCTTCCAAGTCATCTGGTGTGAAAACGGGCAAAACCGTTCCAAGGTCGGTTCGTACTAAGATCGGTTCGAACCTTCCTGAACCAAAGGTTCCTTTCAACAGCTCACTGAATTCGTCCATGTATTCCTGAGCAAGTTCATTCGAGTAAAACACAACGATATTATTGTTGTTCTTTCTAAAACCGTTCTCTGTGAAGTTCAAACTTCCAGTTACAACAACATAACCGTCGATCACCAAGAACTTGTTATGCATCAACTTGGGATTTTTATCGTATACAGCGCTCAATTCATCACACAGAGTGTTTCGATTATCTAGTTCCGTTATCACTTTCACATCTATTCCCTTATTTTTCAGCTTCTGTAGTTCTGTTGTGAATGGTCTATAATCTATATTATAGATGCATGCATAGATAAATCTCTTCGAGTTGTCTAAAAGATTTTTCAGGTAATTCCAAGTTGTTTTTTCGCCCTCTCCGGTATCCACAAACAATACCGTGGCATCATCGCCGATCACTTCAGATGATTCAATTGTTATCGTGATTCCGTTGTAATCTAATTTCGTTTTTTCAAAGTGGGCATCGATTCTCCAGAACGTTCTCCCGTCTCGAATGTATGCACCTGGCAGTTTGTAAGTACCTGTTAATTCTATCCAATCACCGGGACTCAAACTGATATTCACGGAGGAACAAAAAGCAGTCGCGCCGAGAATCAACAAAATCACGAGCAGGAATCCAAACCTTTTTATGATTTTCATGGCTCCTCACCCTCTGTGACCGTTTTAAAATGGAGTCAAATCCTTTTTTTCATCATTTCAACAAAGGCTTTGGCTATTTTCGGATCAAAGGCCCTGTCCGTCTGTATGTATTTCAAAGCAATTTCTGGTTCCATGACATCGTTGTATATCTCTGTCATCACAAAATTTGTAGCTATATCATACCAATCACATACTGCGAGCATACGTGATTCATAGGGAATTTCCTCGCCTTTCAAACCATCTGGAAATCCCTTTCCATCCCATCTTTCATGATGTGACCTAACTAAAGGGGCTAAATCCGCTAAAACTGGAATGGTGGCAAGATAAACCGATCCTAAGATCGTGTGATCCTCACCTGTATTCTCAAAAACCCTTATCCTCGTGGGGGAATAAAGCATCAATTGTTCAATACCTATTTTTCCAACATCGTGTAACATTCCAAACTCTCTGAGATATTCCAGTTTCTTTCGCGGGTATTTCAATTCTTTCGCTAAATCGAGTAAAAGATTCGTCACCCTTTGTGAGTGACTGAAACCGTCTTCATCCTCAACCTCCATGAGAACAACCAAGGATTGTAAAATTTTGCTCACCATTTTTCTACTCGCAAGCTTATCGTAAAAGAGTTCGTCAAATCCTTTTTTCAATGTCCTTTCAATTCCCAGTGCCCATATGAATGGAATGGTATTCACGTCGAGTTTGATCCTGGCTATCTCAACTGAATTATCGTAGATTATTGCTGTATCCTCGAGTGTCAAGATCACAACCCCATTCTCTTCAACATCATTTTCGTTGTTGGTTATGAGTATCTCGTATTTGTTCTTTTTTGGTTTAACTCGTGAAAGAAAAAAATCCACCAATGATTTATTAGGAAAGCCCTCTATTCTCAAATTTAACTCAAACAATTTTTCCACCACCTGTTTGTTATTGCAAAAACAGTTTTTGCAATGCACTTATAAAAAAATTCAGCACTGGATTCATTATCATCTGCATTATTCCCAATAGAACTAAAACGAGTAAAACAATAGTACCATACACTTCATATTTTGCATACCACATCATGTATTTCTCCGGTAAGACCGCCATTATTATCTTTGAACCGTCCAAGGGTGGTATTGGAATAAGGTTGAAAATGGCTAAGACGAGGTTTATGAACAATAAATACGCCATGACATCACAGAAATACATCAATAAAGGTTCAGTTGGAATCGCGTATCCAAAAAAGGTTGAATATCTGAACAGTTTGAATTTGAAATAAACGATTCCTACCAAAAAAGCCATTAGAAAATTCGCAGCTGGACCTGCTAAGGACACTAATATTATATCTCGTTTCATGTGCTTTAATTTCCAAAAGTTCACAGGGACAGGCCTTGCCCAACCAAAATGAAATAGTACGAGCATTAAAGTACCTATAGGATCCAAATGTTTAATAGGATTCAAAGTGAGCCTTCCAGCTCTTTTTGCTGTATCATCTCCAAGCAAGTATGCCACGTATCCGTGTGAGACCTCGTGAATGACTATAGCAAATAAAACTGCCGGAAAAGCTGCTAAGATTTCTTTCATATATTCTTTTATGCCACTCAACATCCTTATCAATCCTCCCGTCTATAATTCTATCATGAAAATCATGGTATAATCTCGAAGGAGGTTTGAAAATGCTTTTGAAACTTTCAAACGTTGGATTTGATTACGGTGATGGGTACATATTTAGAAATATAAATCAAACTATCTATTTTGGAGAAAGGATAGCTTTAGTTGGGCCCAATGGTTCGGGTAAAACCACTCTTTTAAAGATAATGCATGGTGAATTGAAACCTACAGAGGGTTTTATAGAGCAAAAGAATGGGATAAAAATAGGTTATCAAGACCAATTCAGGGTGGATAATGTTGAGGTGAATCTTTTTGATTGGATGAAAGAAGATCTATCAAAAGATGACCCTTCGATTGATAGACGAGTGAGAAGTCTGTTAAAGGGTTTTGGAATAAGAGAAGAGGATTGGAACAAAAGATTGAAGTATTTCAGTGGTGGAGAGTTGACAAGAATTTCACTTGCCAAGTTGTTCCTCTCTGATTATGACCTCTTACTTTTCGATGAACCCACGAATCATCTTGATCTATTGGGTATAGAAATATTCATGCGCAATCTTCAGAATTTCAGCGGTGCCATTGTGATAGTTAGTCATGATCGGTACATCTTGAAAAAATTTGCTCAGTGTTTTTGGGAAATAAACAATAGAAGGCTGTTGAAGTTTAAGGGAGATTATGACGATTACATCGAGAACCGAAAGAGATTGCAAAAAGAATTAAGGAGATCCTATCAAAATAAGATGCAGAAATTGAGTAAACTTGAAGAACAAGCGAGAAAATTTCTTCAGACGGGTGATAAGAAATTGAGCAAGGTTGGGAAAAGCAGATTGAAAGCTTTTGAAAAACTATCGAAACAAATGGAGTCACATTTTTTAATAGAAGATTGGGAAACTGTGAATATAAAGATACCGGAGCCAGAAAGAAGTGGCGAAATAGTACTGAAAGTGAAGAACCTGAGTAAAAAATTCGGTAATAAAAGTGTTTTCGAGAAAGTGAGTTTTGAAATACATTCTGGAGAAAAGATAGCACTGCTTGGACGCAATGGAATTGGAAAAACTACCTTGTTGAAATGTATAACCAATGAAATAGATTATTCTGGGGAAATCACCCTTGGCCATAATGTAAGATTTTGCTTTTTGACACAAAACCACAACGAAATTTTTTCAGCCGACGTTGTTTTCGATGTTGTAAAATCGCTGACTCCGCAATGGAACGATCATGAAGTAAGAGCATATGTTGGAAGATTCGGCTTCATAGGTGAAGATGTTTTCAAACCTGTCAAAATTTTGAGCGGTGGTGAGAGATTGAGATTATCGCTTGCAGTAAATCTCATAGCTAAGCCGAATTTTTTGATTCTTGATGAACCGACGAATCACTTAGATATACCAACCACCCAAATGCTTGAAGATGTTTTGAGAGAATATTCAGGCACTTTGTTGTTGGTTTCACATGATAGATATTTAATAGAGAGGGTGTGCAATAAGTTCATGGTTTTGAAAGAAGATGGAATCATTGAGATAAGTAATTTAGAGAACTATCTTGATATTTTGAAAGAGGATGATGATTTTGTAAACTCGAGCGATAATAAACTCAGTTATTTTGAGAGAAAAAAACTCAGGAACAGATTAAAAAAGATCAACGAACGTTTTCATGAACTTGAGAGGCTAATAGAAGAATTGGCCGAAGAGAGAAGAAATCTCAACCGGAGGTTGTATCAAGAAAACGATTATAAAAAACTCATGGAGATTAATTCTGAAATTGAAGAGATAGATAAAAAAGAAAATGAAATTCTTAGGGAGTTGGAAAAATTGGAATCAATGAAATTGGAATTGGAGAAAAATTCTCCATTCGATAGGGAGGAATCAGTATGACAATCAGCAAAAAGAACATTTTGAAGTTTTTTGAGAGCCCCGATTATTCACCTTCAACTTTGAAAGAACTTTGTAAACTATTGAGGATAAAGGGGAAAGATCAAAGGAAAAAATTGAGGAGTATTTTGAAGGAATTAATCAAAGAAGGCTATATTTTTCGTGATTCCAGAGGAAAATATAGAAGAATTGGTGATTCGATTGTTTTCGGAAAACTTGAATTCACTAGACGAGGTACTGCAGCATATTTAACTACGCCAGAAGGTGAAAGTATCTTTATTCCACTTGAGAACATGAAAAATGCCATGCACGGTGATAAAGTTGTCGCTGAGATAATCGGGCACAGGGGATTGTTGAAAAAAGGATTGGTTGTCCAGATCGTGGAACGTTCCCTCAAAAAAATCGTAGGAGTTTTTGAAACTCGAGGTTTGTTCGGATTCATCGTACCTGTTGATCCAAAAATAAATTATGATTTTTATGTATCCAGTGAAAATTTTGGAGGAGCACGTCCAGGCCAATTGGTTGTGGCTAAGATCATCAAGTATCCAACGAAGGCAAAAAATCCCGAAGCAAAAGTGATAAGTGTCTTGGGAAATGTGGACGATCCGAGCAATGATCTACCAATAGTGCTTGTGAAACACAATCTGCCTGAAGAGTTTCCGGAGGAGGTTATAGAAGAGACGAAAAAAATTCCAACAAGGGTTTATAAAAGAGATCTTAAAGGTAGGAAAGATTTCAGAGATAAGATAGTGTTCACCATAGATGGAGAGGATGCAAAAGATTTCGATGATGCTGTTTCGATAGAGCTCCTTGATAATGGAAATTATCTATTGGGAGTTCATATTGCCGATGTTTCGCACTACGTTAAAGAGGGCTCTGCACTTGATAGAGAAGCTTACAGCAGGGGAACGAGTGTTTATCTAATCGATACTGTGATACCGATGTTACCTTTCAAGTTGTCGAACGGTATATGTAGCCTGGTTGAAGGAAAAGACAGGTTGACCATGAGTATAGAGATGGAAATAACTCCAAAGGGTGATATTGTGAATTATGAAATAAATGAATCAGTTATAAGGAGCAAAAAAAGACTCACCTATTCCGAAGTGAATAGACTTCTTGAAGACAACGATGAGTTAGTTGCAACCAACCTTGGAGAGGAAATCTCTGAAAAATTGAGATTGATGGCGAAACTTGCAAAAATACTCAGGACACGAAGGAAGGAAAGAGGAGCTATCATCGATATAAAAAGTGATGAAGTAAAAATGATTCTAAATGAAAAAAAGTGGCCTATTGATATCGTCCCACGTAGACGGGGAATAGCAGAGATATTGATTGAAGAGTTCATGATAAAAGCAAATGAAACCGTTGCAGAGATCTTCGACAAATTTGATCTCCCATTCTTATACAGGGTACATGAGGAACCAGAACTCGAGGAGATAATGGAGCTAAAAATGTATTTGAGTGTACTGGGAATAAAAGTCAATTTTCCGAAAAAGGTGCATCCTGGAACGCTTCAAAAGCTTCTTGAAGCAACAGAAAACCATCCTTTGAGAAGTAGTGTTGAAAGATTGTTGGTTAGATCGATGAAACGCGCTATGTATTCTGAGACCAACATAGGGCACTTTGGACTTGCATCTTACTCTTACACTCATTTTACTTCTCCAATCAGGAGATATCCTGATTTGATTGTACACAGGTTGTTAAAGAGATTTTTAAAGGGTGAAAAATTTTCTGAGGAGCAATTGGAAGATGCTCGAAAGAAGTTGTTTATGGTGGCTAAACATTGTTCAGAGAGAGAAAGAAAAGCCGATGAAGCAGAATGGGATTTAGTTGCAATGAAGAAAGTTGAATATATATCCCAGCACATTGGTGAAATTTTCGATGTTGTGGTAACCAGTGTAACAAAATTTGGATTGTTCGTTGAGATACCTGAAAAAGCCATAAGTGGTTTGATACACATTTCGACTCTCAATGATTATTTCATATACGATGAAAACCGTAATATGTTGATAGGTGAGAGATCGAGAAAGATCTATAGACTTGGTGATAAATTGAAAGCAAAGGTTGTTTCAGCGGACAAAATAAGAATGGAAATAGATTTTGAGATAGTGGAGGAGGAAAGTGAAAATGAACATGTTCAGTGAATTTGACTACATTCTCACAGATCTCGATGGTACTTTGATAAAGATGGATGAGATCAGGTTTGCAGATGAGTATTTTAAACTTTTAAGTGAGTATGTGAAAAACTTTATAGATCCGAGGAATATATTTCCCGTTGTTATGTCATGCATTGAGGAAATAACGAGAAATCCAGATGGTTTCACCGACAACTATGAAAGATTTTTAAAAGCGTTGATCGGGAAGCTGAATTTGGAAAATAGAAAAGTTGAGCTTAAAGCAACCTTCGATAAATTTTATAAGGAAGAATTTCCAAAGCTTTCACACCTTACAAAGCCTAATCAAGAACTCGTAAAGATTCTACGAGATTTGAGAAAGGAGAATAAGAATTTGGTCTTAGCTACAAATCCCGTATTCCCAAAAATCGCTATTTTTGAGCGATTAAGATGGAGTGGAATGAAACCAGATGAGTTTGCTTTGATTACTTACATGGAAAACTCTAAGTATTGTAAACCTGATGTCAAATATTTCATGGAGATATGTGATAAATTATCCACCTCACCAGAAAAATGTGTGATGATTGGAAACGATTCACAGTATGATTCAAGTTGTGAAAAAATTGGAGTGAAATATGTCGATGTGAGGGAATTGATATGAGAAAAGTTTTTGTAACGTACAAAATACCAGAAGTGGGTTTAGAAATTTTGAGAGAACACTTTGAGGTTTCAGTGAACGAAAAAAACGAACTTCTGAAAAAGGAAGAAATAATTAGAATGGCAAAGGATGCAGATGCCTTGATCACTTTGCTTGCAGATGATATCGATGAAAAAGTGATAGATGAGCTCAAGAATTTAAAAATAATTGCCAACTATGCTGTTGGCTACAACAACATAGATGTTGAGTATGCAAAAAAGAAAGGTATAATGGTCACCAATACCCCAGATGTTTTAACTGAAACGACGGCAGATCTGACTTGGGCGCTGTTAATGGCAGTTTCAAGAAGAATCGTAGAGGCAGACGAATTCGTCAGACAAGGAAAATTTGAAGGTTGGAGGCCGGAACTTTTGCTTGGTGACGATATTTTCGGTAAAACTCTCGGTATAATAGGTTTTGGAAGAATAGGTCAAGCCGTTGCAAAGCGGGCCTTAGGATTCAACATGAAGGTTATATACTATAGCAGAACAAAGAAAAACGAGGAACTCGAAAGAAATTTAAACGCAACCTTTGTTAGCCTCGAAGAACTTCTCAAAAAATCCGATTTCATAACATTACATACACCTTTAACTAACGAAACATATCATCTAATAGATAAAAAGGAATTTAAAATTATCAAAGATGGTGCATATTTAATAAATACTTCAAGGGGAGCAGTTGTAAATGAAAGAGAACTCGTCAAAGCTCTCAAATGTGGAAAATTGAAGGGGGCCGCTTTGGATGTTTTTGAGAACGAACCCAAGATTACCGATGAACTTCTCGAAATGAAGAATGTAGTTTTAGCACCACACATAGGTAGTGCTTCAATTGAAACAAGGGAAAGAATGGCGGTGATGGTTGCAGAAAATGTGCTTGCTGCTCTGAATGACAGATTACCGCCAAATTTAGTTCCTGAACAGAGAGATCTCTTTAACAATAGTGAAAACTGAGGATTTAATCCATATTATGAGGAGGTGTATGGAATTTGAGACTTCATCATGTAGCTGTTATAACAGGTGATCTGGAAAAAAGCATCGATTTTTATCGCGAATTTTTAGGATTAGAGGTCAGCAAAAGGTTCAAGGTGGAAGGCAATGAAATAGCGTTCTTATCAACGGGAAACTCTTTGATAGAACTGATAGCTCCGAATGAGTTGAAAGGAAAGAAAATCGATTTCAACGACAATATTCACATAGCCTTTGAACCAGAGGATATCAAGCAGGCTTTTGAAAAGATCAAAAATGCTGGTGTTGAATTGAAAACTGATCTTACCAAATCAGGAGAATTCACCTATTGCCATTTCAAAGGCCCTAATGGTGAAACATTGGAGATAATAAAAAATGAATAGATTTGGAGGTACATATTGAATCATGAATTTGGATTTCGTAGATTACGCTAAGATCTTTGTCAAAGCAGGTAAAGGTGGTAACGGCGCCATAAGTTTTAGAAGAGAGAAATATGTTCCAAAGGGCGGGCCTGATGGAGGTGATGGTGGTAACGGAGGAAGCGTTTTTATAAAAGCTACTGCCAAAAAGAATACCCTCATTGATTTTAAATATAAAAAACACTTCGTGGCTGAGAACGGTCGTCCTGGTGAAGGTGGAAAAAGACATGGAAAGAGTGGAAAAAATCTAATAGTTGAGGTCCCAATCGGAACGGTTGTTAAAGATGCAGAAAGTAAAGAAATAATTGCAGATTTGAAGAAAGATAACCAGATTGTCTGTGTTGCACGTGGTGGCAAGGGTGGAAAGGGGAATTCGCATTTTGCGACTCCCACATATCAGACTCCAAGGATAGCGGAAAATGGCGATCCAGGTGAGGAAAGATGGATAATCCTCGAGCTAAAATTACTCGCTGATGTGGCCTTAGTAGGGTATCCGAATGTCGGAAAATCATCCATAATCTCCAAATTGAGTAATGCCAGACCCAAGATAGCCGATTACCCTTTCACGACACTCGTTCCGAATCTTGGTGTGGTAAAAATAGGGTATGATAGAAGCTACATTATAGCCGATATTCCTGGACTCATAAAGGGAGCACATAAAGGTGTCGGACTCGGTGATGTTTTTTTAAAACATGTTGAAAGATGTCTCTTGTTGGTGCATGTTATAGATCTTGCTCCTTTGAATGAGAGTGATCCCATTGAGAATTACAAAGATATAAGGGAGGAATTGGAAAAATACCACACTATTCTTGCAGAAAAGAGAGAAATTATCGTTGGCAACAAATTAGATATGGTTACGAATCGAAATCACCTGAAAAGGATCGAGAATTATTTTAAAAATATTGGAAAAGAAATAATCTTCGTGTCTGCCATGACAGGTGAAAATCTTAAGGAATTGAAGTATAGAATTTGGCAAATACTCGAGGAGCAGAGAAAGTTGGTTAAATCCTATGAGGAAATTCCTGAGGAAGAAATAACTCCCATAACGCTCGAGAGCATAAGCATAAAAACATATCAAAAAGTGAATTTCGATGTTAGAAAGGTAGAAGAGGGAGTTTTCGAAATCTTAGGCGAAGATGTAATGAAACTCATGAGAAAAATAAGAATGGATTATACGGATGGATTGAGATATTTCATGGGTATATTGGAGAAATCAGGGTTGAACGAAAAACTTCGAAAACTCGGCGTTAAACCTGGTGATACTGTAATAATAGGAGATAGGGAGTTCGAATACAGGTGAAATATGGAATATTCGGCGGTTCTTTCAATCCTATTCACAATGGTCATATAATAATAATGCAACTTTCAATTGAATATTTGAAACTCGATAGGCTTTTCGTGATACCAGCTTATCAGCCTCCGCATAAGAGAACGGAAACCCTGGCACCCTTTGAAAAAAGGTACAGATGGGTGATTGATTGTCTCAAGGAGTTTCAAGAAATAGAGGTTAATGATTATGAGAGAAAAAAAGGAGGGCTTTCATATACCATAGATACCATAGAACACTTCATAAAAATGATGGGAGAAAGACCATATTTGATAATCGGCGAAGACATGGCAAAGATGTTTCACAAGTGGTATAAATATGAAGAAATAATTGCTAAATCACAAGTCTGTGTTTATCCGAGGTATCGCGTCAGTCCGGAATTGAGTTTCAAAGAAAAGTTTCTGATGATGGATTTACCTCTCATACAGATTTCATCGAGTGATGTGAGAAAAAGGTTGAAGACTGGAAAATCAGTAAAAGGTTTCGTCCCAGATTCAATAATCGAGGAATTGATGGAGGTATATTCGTAATATGAAGAGTGTCAAATTGAAGGATAAAAAAATAGCACTCTATGGTCTCGCACCCATGGCTGGCGTGACCGATTATCCTTTCCGAAAACTTTGTTATGAATACAAGGCTCCTTTTTGTTTTACTGAAATGATCAATGCAAGAGCTCTGTTGGAAAAAAACGCAAAAACCGTGGAGATGCTCCCAAAAATGGATGAACCCAGAACGGCTGTTCAATTATTCGGAAACGATCCCGAGATCATATGTAAAGCTGCAAAGCAAATTGAGGATTTGGCGTACTGGATAGATATAAACAGTGCTTGCCCAGTGAGAAAGGTCATGAAAACTGGTTCCGGTGCGGCGCTTTTGAAAGAACCTCAAAAGTTGTATGACATTGCCAAATGTTTGAAGGATCATCTTGAAAAGCCAATTTCTTTCAAATTCAGAAAGTCAAAAAATCTTCTGGAAATATGTCTTAAACTTCAAGAAATTGGGGTTGATCTAATAACAATTCACGGTAGAACGGTGCAACAAGGATACTCTGGAAGTGCCGATTGGAAATTCGTGTATGGAATAAAGGAAAAGCTCTCGATACCGGTTTTTCTCAGTGGAGACATCTTCAATGTGGAATCCGTGATCAAGGCTTTGAACATGGGATTCGATGGTGTTATGATTGCGCGTGGAGCTAAAGAGAGACCAATGATTTTTGATCAGCTCTATGCCTTTTTCATTGAAGGTGACGTGAAAGAGATCGACCAAATAGAGGTAATCGATATGATGAGAAAACACTTCGATAATATGCTGAATTTTTATGAGGAAGAGCGAGCTGTTAGGAAATATAAGTCTTTTGGTATAGCCTTTTCAAAGAACCTCAGAAAGTCCAAGTATTTCCGTGATGAGTTAAAGAAAGTGAAGAGTGCCTATCAAGTTTTTAGGCTGATTGATGAGTTAGAACTATCTATAAAGGAGTATAGTTGATGAACATAGGGGTTTCCTTTGCAACAGCGTCGAAGTTGGGACTGGTGAATTTTAAATTCAGAAAACCACTTCCAACCCTTTATTTCGTGCTTGGAGGGCGTTGTATATACGACTGCAAATTTTGCACCCATGCGAGGAATTCCAAAGCTGATATTTTGAAACTCTCAAGGGTTACATGGCCAGAATTTCCGATGGATCTTGTGGAGAAAAGATTAGAGATATTGTTAAAAAAAGACACTGTTAAACGCATCTGTTTTCAAGTTGTTTCAAGTGTGAATTATGAAGAACATCTACTGGAAGTAATCAGGATATTCAAAAAGTTTGGTATTCCGATATCCATTTCAGTTAGGCCAAAGAGCTTCGAAGAAGTGACAAATTATTTCAATCTTGGTATAGAGAGGATCGGTATAGCTGTAGATGCGGCTACCAAAGAACTATTTGAAGTTGTCAAGGGTGGCTCATGGAAAAGGCATATCGAGTTGATAAAAACAGTTGCATTACATTTTCCAAACAGAGTGTCTACACATTTGATAATCGGTCTTGGTGAAACGGAGAGACAAGCTGTGAATTTCCTGTATGAAATGAAAGAAATGAATGTCAAAGTTGCTCTTTTTGCGTTCACTCCGATAAAGGGCACGAAAATGGCGGACTATTCAAGACCTTCGGTGGAATCCTATAGAAAGATACAACTTGCAAGGTTTTTGGTATTTGAGAAAAATATTGAACGAGATAGGATACTCTATGAGGGCGAGAAAATAAAGATGTTCAAAACGAATTTTTCTGATGATCTGATAAATGCCTTTCTAACAAGTGGATGTGATTTTTGCAATAGACCTTTTTACAATGAATCTCCAAATGGGATCATCTATAACGTTCCTTATGTGGAAATGCTGAGAAGAAAAGATCTTCTGAGTTTTTCAAATCTGTTCAGGAGATGAGTATATCTTGTTAGTAGCTTTGACTGGTGGTGCTGGTTCTGGTAAAAGCACAGTCGCGAATTTTTTGAGAAAACATGGTATAACTGTCATAGATCTGGATAAAGTGGGGCACGAGACCTTGGAGTTAGAAGCTGTGAAGAAGAAGCTTGTAAACATCTTTGGTGAGAAAATCTTGAATGGTGATCAAATCGATAGAGGAAAGTTGAGAAATATCGTTTTCAATTCACAAAAAGCCCTTAAAAAGCTCAATGAAGTGGTTCACCCCGAAATGATAAAATTGTTGTGGAGAAAAATCGAGGAATTGAAGGATAAAAAGGATATAATAGTGGTGGATGGTGCCTTAATTCCAGAATTGGGATTGATAGAAAGGTTTGATTTTGTGGTGGTTGTGGATGTCCCAAAGGATATACAGATAGAGAGACTCGTCAAGCGAAACAATATTTCGAGTTCATTAGCGTTGAAAATAATCGATTCACAAATGGAAAGAGAGGAAAAACTCAAAGTTGCGGATTACATCATAGATGCTTCCAAAAATATGGATCATACCCTGAAGCAGGCTGGAAGGCTGGTAGAAATCTTGAATAACTATCAATTGCGAAGGGGGGAATAAAAAATGAAAAAAGTGCTCATTGGTATCGTTGTGTTGTTTAGTTTTTTGTTGTTAACAACTTTGTACTCTCAGAAATTGACCATTGAATTTTGGCATGCCATGGGTGGTGGTCATGGTGAAGCACTTAAACAGATCGTCGAGTCATTCAATTCGCTTAATCCAGATATTGAAGTAAAGGCAGTTTATGTAGGAAATTACAGTGCTTTATTGCAGAAGTTACTTGCAAGCGCTCAAGGAGGTACATTGCCGGTTTTATCTCAATCTTATTCGAATTGGACTTCTAAACTTTTGAAAGGTGGATATATAGAGGATCTTACTCCTTATATCAACGATCCACTGATCGGTTTTTCAAAAGAAGAATGGGAGGACATCTTTGAACCATTCAGAAAAATGGTAACTTGGGATGACAAAGTCTATGCATTGCCATTCAACAAGAGTACCTATTTGATGTTTATAAACACAGACGCATTGGATCTCGAAGGATTGGAGATACCCAAGACCATGGACGAATTAATAGAAGTTGCTAAGATACTTACACAGGATTTCGATGGAGATGGAACTGTTGACCAATATGGATTGGGTATAAGGCCAACCGTTGATACATTTCAAATTTTCTTGAGAGCAAATGGTGGGAAAATCTACGATGAAAAGACCGGTGAAGTGACTGTGAACAGCCCAGAAGCAAAAGAAGCATTACAATTAATGGTCGACCTCGTCCACAAGTATAAAGCAGCCTATATGCAAGGTGGATATCTGAGTGGCCCATTTGGTGATGGGAAAGTTGCGATATACTTTGGTAGTACAGCCGGAATGCCTTACGTCGAGAGTGCATGTAAAGGTAAGCATGCTTGGACTTGGGCACCTATACCAAAATGGAAAACATATGCTCCTCCATTTGCTGGAACTGATGTTGTGATGTTTTCCACTGCAAAACTGGAGGAAAAGAAAGCAGCGTGGAAATTTATGAAATTCTTGGTCAGTCAAGATATAACAACATTCTGGGCTATAAAGACAGGTTACATGCCTGTGAGAAAGAGTGCTCTTGAAACAAAAGCATGGAAAAGCTTCGTTAAAAATTCACCTTTACTTGCCGTACCAGTTGAGCAGATCCCATATGGAAGTATAGATCCTAAACCAGCCCAGTGGAACGAAATAAGAGGTGCTGTATCAACCGCTGTGTCCAATGCTTTACACCAGAAGATGACAGTTGAAGAAGCGCTCGAGTGGGCTGAAAAGGAAATTAAAAGAATATTATCCGAAGAGTGAAGTAACTATCAAAGAAATATATATAAAAGCCCCATCTATTTTTAGATGGGGCTTTTTGCTTTTTGACGTCTTTAATTTTGAACAGCTGATCCTTCAGTTTGTAGAGCCTCTTTTGCTATTTCAACATATTTTGAAAAAGTGGATGGGTCATTCACAGCTAAATCAGCCAACATCTTTCTGTTTATAGTAACTCCCGATAATTTAAGACCATGTATGAATTGACTGTATTTCAAACCATTTTGTCTAGCAAGCGCATTTATTCTCGTTATCCAAAGTTTTCTGAAATTTCTCTTTTTTTGCTTTCTACCCTCATATGCATATTCACCAGATCTATAATATTGCTGCTTGGCCAACTTGTATCTCCTGCTTAAAGCTCCTCTGTATCCCTTTGCCGCTTTTAAAAATTTTCTTCTTTTTTTCTTGGCGTTTACCGCTCGCTTTACTCTCATCGTAACCCCTCCTAACTATTGTTTCAACTTATATTCCGAGCATTCTCTTGATTCTCTTCTTGTCAGCATCACTTACAAGCCCTTTATGTCTCAAATGTCTCTTTCTGTTGTTACGCTTCTTCTCATTGAAATGGTGTCTTCCAGAATGATTCTTCATTATCTTACCACTACCAGTGATTTTAAAACGTTTTTTTGCACTTTTTTTAGTTTTCATTTTCAACTTCGCCATATTACTTACCTCCCCATTTGTTCAATTCCTCGAATCTTTTGGACGTAAATTCAACCACATATCTCTGCCCTCTAATCTTGGCTTACCTTCAACCACAGCTATATCTTGGAGATCGTCAGCGATCTTCTCCAAAATTTCCTTTCCTTTGTCAGTAAATGACATTTCTCTTCCTTTGAACATTATTGTAACCCTAACCTTGTGACCTTTTTCCAAAAATCTTCTCAGATGTTTTAGTTTGGTTTGATAATCGTGAACGTCTATTTTAGGTCTGAATTTCATCTGTTTCAATTGTGTTTTTTTCTGTTTGTGTCGTGCATCCTTTGCTTTTTTGGTAATCTCATATTTATATTTTCCATAATCCATGATCCTTGCAACTGGTGGATCTGTGTTAGGTGAAACCAGAACAAGATCCAATCCCTTTTCTCTTGCAATATCTAAAGCTTTGCTGGTTGGAACTATTCCAAGTTGTTTGCCGTTTTCATCGATCAATCTCACTTTGTAAGCCCTAATTTCCTCATTTTTCTTGAGATCCAATTCTTTAATTGTATCAACCCCTTTTCTATAAAAATAAAGCAGGTGAAAACCACCCGCTCATATTCAACCACCAATATTAACCTTGGAGTTAAACATTACTTCCAAGGTGAGAAGCCGGGTGGCTTCTGCTTTGTTTAATCACTTACAAAGCCCTGGTGGGCCGTGCAGGAATCGAACCTGCAACCTACTGATTAAGAATCAGTTGCTCTGCCTATTGAGCTAACGGCCCATCTCTCACATCCCTGGTGGGTGCGGCAGGGATTGAACCTGCGACCTCTTCCGTGTGAAGGAAGCGCTCTCCCGCTGAGCTACGCACCCGTCCGCTATTGGATTTTATCATTTTCAAATCTTTATGTCAATAATTAATAGAGAAGTTGTCAACAATTGAAATGTGAATTTGTAGATTTGAGAAAAGAATCCATCCTGCTTTCTTCATCAATCGATGAATCCATATTTTTTTAATTTGTAGTAAAGATTTCTAACACTTATTCCAAGGCTTCTTGC
>Ga0209834_10000333_pt1 | contig 29221 bp, 27 predicted proteins | sample Mar14236cmmetaG_FD_184134 | JGI IMG/M metagenome (GOLD analysis project Ga0209834, IMG submission 184134) | Marine hydrothermal vent microbial communities from Guaymas Basin, Gulf of California to study Microbial Dark Matter (Phase II) - Marker... ... | reverse complement strand
GAATGGCAGGGCGCTGGAAATCAAGATATTTGACTTACAAGAATACCTGAGAGGGTTTTATGTTGAACCAGAAATAATTGACCGCCTTTTAAATGGCGCAGACATCGATACTCTTAGCCCTAGACAAATCAATGATCTCCCCTACCTTGATTATCCCTTACGGAGAGTGCCTTATTCGGGCGCTCAGGAAAAGGCATGGGCCAGATTATTTGGGACGTTTTTTGAGCAAGTATTCCTCAAATCAATAGTGCCGGAAAAGATTAAACAGGAATGGGAATCAAGATTTTCCATAGAGGGTTATGAACCGCAGTACATGCTTGTTTTCCTTGGTCAAAGGAAGGACCCGCATCCCGCTCGCGAAGAAATCATGAACCGGGCCGAAGCATCCAAGCTGCTCGGCTCAGCTTTTGATCTGATTGCAGACTATCGTGATTCCTTTGCCTATGTTATTGATACCTTGGTCGTATTGGATGGAATTAGAAAAGAGACCCGAAAGGGGTACCCAGAACTTTTGGTGGACCGACTGAGGCAACCCTTAGAAAACAAAAGGAGGCGTCACCCTAGATTAGGCCATGTCCTCAAATTAGCTGCCAAGATCCCCACCCTCAAGAGACTAGAGAAATATCTGAATCCCGAATGCATCGAAGGCCCTCAAACCAAGGTACTCAAAAATCTAGATGCATTCTCATTAATGGGCCTGCCAGCCGAGGAACTGGTAGAAATCGTCCTCATTGTAGCCGGTCATACGCCAATGGGGCGCATACTCTCTGGCAAGGTGAATGAGAAAGGCCTCCAACCAGTTACTGACAAGGCTAGAGGATTAGATCCTTTGCGAGCCCTTAATCTTCTCCGCTATTGTCGCCTCATGACCTTTGCTGAGTTGGAGGCCTCACAAGGGCAAAGACTATCACAGGAACAGATAAGAGAACTATTTACCCTGTATGAATCAGCGGTCAGGATTGTGCTGAATCGGGACATAGACTGGGATCGCCTGTTGGATGAAAAGATTGCCGCCGTTGGAGGTATACACAACGAAATAATCTCAAAGCTCCTTAAGATGATGAATTATTACGAGTTCCTGGACACCTGGAGGGATTTGAAAGACAAAGGCCCAATGGAAAAAGAGGCATTGGCCGATTATGATCCTAAGAAGATTGCTAGGGTTGATAACGTGATAAAGCTAATCGATACCATTGCCCACTTCGAGCGCAGGTTTTTGAAGGGAGATCCTTTCGAACTGGCTTCTTTTTATAGGAAACTCCTGAATGTTGAATTTCACGGCACTGGCAGAATATTTTCAAGGCTAAACAGCAAGTTGGTTTTCGTCTTTGTTTGGCTTACGTCAAATGTGCTCCAAAATGAAGGTATAATAAACCTTAACCCGATGCTTGCAAGGCTTGTACCTGAACAAATAGATGAATACGTCAATAAGATCGAAAAGGAAGGTAATAAGATTAAAATTGACTACCTCGACCTGCCCTTTCTTCGAACTTTGGCCGAGCAACTTCATGACAATAGAACCACCTTCATTGTGGGAACTGGCTTTCAACTCCATATCCAATCAGATCCCCCATCAGTGGAGTTGGACTATGTTGATTTGGATAGGGACATAGAAAGACTGAGTTCAATGCTAAAGACCCTAGCCAGTACCCGGCTTGCTGAATGGCCTATCCAGAGGCTAAAGGACCTAGAAGAATTATTTTTTGATCTTGAAAGCTTCTATCAAAGCCACAGGACTCTAGTCTCACACGGAACGACCCGTGTGCCCCTCCCCGCGAGTCAAACCAGAAGGTACAAAGCTGTTTCAACACTCAAGGATAAATTGCGGTCACAAACTTTACGAATGATCTTTGAGCCCGAGCACTTTTACACCCACCTTAACCTCTTATATCGCTACGCACCAACTGTGCTGAGATTTGTAGTGCCGGAATTTATGGCCCTCGAAGACCTGGATCTTTCCGGTAATCTGTACTTAAGGTCACCAGTTACCTACTACATCTTGAAAAGCGCCCAAAAAGTACAAGCCTTGATACTGAAAGACCGCGCCAGCTTCCAAGATCAATTCTATCTCCACCAGCTTGCCCAGCGTGAATTTGGGCCCATGGCAGCAGGCACCATTGGGGTAAATGAACTTCAGTTGGAACAACTCGAGCATATTATGGAAACATTGAAGGCCAATACCAAGCTCTTTGACGCCTTTCTGAAATCTTTTCTTTTCCAAGATATTGGCAGGATACCAGTGCTGCGGAGCAAATACGCCCCAGAAATTAACCCTGCTGACCTTTCCGAGGCTGCTGTTACAATCTTGGAAAGAGAGGATTTTGGGTCTCGATATCAGTTGGACGACGATGGACTTCATTACGTCAAATTTCTAGTAAAGAACCATGATCTCATCCATCACATCATAAGAGGAGAATTTCACTTTGATACCCTGAATCACGTCATAAGGCCTGGGAGCAAAGAGTTACTGGATGCACTGTTCCTCTTTTCTCTCATTATGCTCTCGGCTATACGGGAAGATCTAATAGTAGAGGATTTAGCGCAAAGGCTTTTTAGAGTTCGGGAAATTTGCATACACATACTAGGAAGTAAAAGCACGTTTGGAGAAGAGCTGAAAAAGATCCACTTACAGAGAGGCAGATTGTTCCATGTGGTGAGTCAATTCCTCTCTCTTGCGCCTCAAGGCCAGATCCAGAGAGTTGAAGATCTCGAGTCAATACCTGTTAAAGCGGGCGATGAGCAATGCATTAGATCAGGCAGAATGGTCTTCGCCATGGAACGTCTGTTCAGGCTAAGAGGTATTCGGTATATAGAATTCGAAGACATGGCCCGATTTATGATGAAGATTCCCATCAGATACGTTTATAAAAAGAGGGCCTTTTCAAGCATCGGGTATCCAACATTCGAAAAAGAGCTTTTTGAGGCTTTTCGAATATACAATACCATGCAAAATCTCGCGGAGTCTGTAAGACACACCATCTTGGAGCACCTGTCCGGTGACAAAGTTCGCATTTTTGGATATGAAAAAGTGAGTGGCTACCTAAGCTATGAAAACCAGATAAAACTACTTCTCGTGACCCTTCTTGGAACAAAGAAGCTCAAAGGCTCATCCCGCCCTTTTCTCATCAACTTTCTCCCGCTTAGCCGTAAGATAGACAGACGATATGAGGCACTAAACTATTTCCTAAACTCTTTATCCGTAGAAAAAATATGGAATGATTCTCATTTACTGCCCCAGTTATTCAAGGCCAAGAAAGGCCTGCTATTAGAAAAAGATTCCCAATGGAATGTCATAAACGTGGACTTCAAAGATCGCATTGATATTGAACAAAAAATAAATTATATGAACAGCATTACAAACCTGGATCAATTGAAAAATTATTACTATTACAGCCTCCGGTCCCTGAGAAAATACCCTTTCAATACGGAGGATTACGAAAAACGCTTGGAGAAAGCTTACGAAAAACGCATGAAAATAATCACCGATACACTGGTAAAAAAGTTTCAAGAGCAAATGCAAATGGCAACAGAGTTTTCCGATTTACATGAAATCCTGCAAAACTTGCTTCCCCGTTCTTATGATATAGGATTTTCCAGCTCCCAGAGACAGCACATCCAGGACCTATATGAATTGCGGAAAGAAGAATTGGTCAGAGATAAATTGAGAGAAATAAAACAAATGCTTGATTCCATCACGGACAGGAACGAACTTGAGGACTACTGGAACAGTATAAAATGGTACCTGTTGGAAAATCGGGCTATTGTCGGCAAGGAATTTGAGAGCCTTGTGGCAAGGCAATTTGACAAAAGATTAATGCAATTATAGCAGGGCTCATCTATTCGGGAATCTTCTTCATCAGATCTTTTGTCTTAACAACGTTCATGTTTAGCCCCAAGGCCTTTCGGTCCAGCCCCATGGCAAGCCCTAGCAACTGGGTCAAATACAGTACTGGTAGGCCGTAATTTACACCAAACTCATTCTCTATGCCCTTCTGGTTACCATCATACATTACAGAGCAAAAAGGACATACCAGGCACAATAGATCCGCCCCTGCTTCATGGACTGCATCGAGTTTTTCCTTTGCCAAAGACAGTGCCACTCTCTCATCCACTGGAAGAACTGGCCCCCCGCAACACTTCTTTTTGCCAGGATAATCTATTACCTCTGCACCTGTTAATGAAACCAGCTCTTCCAGTGTTGTCGGCTCTTCAGGTTGATCGAATCCCCCGTAAATATCAGAAGGCTTCAAATAGTGGCAACCATAATGAACTGCCACCCTTAGTCCTGACAGATCCTTCGTGATGCTCTTCCTTATCCTTTCCAATCCAATATCTTCAATCAAAATTCTGGCGAAATGCCTCACTGTGACCCTTCCACTGTACTGTATCCCAAGTGGCCCTAGATGGGAATTCACCGCTGCCAACTGCGATTCATCCTTGTATCCCAATTCATGGGCCACCTCTGTGAGAGCTGACGTGCATGAGCTGCACAAGGTGCATAGTTCCAGTCCCGCTTCAGAGGCCAGTGCCAAGTTATAGGCACTCAACAGTTCCGCAGAGAACTGTTTACTCGATTTTATGGGAAACCCGCAGCACACAAAACGCTCCACATCTATTAGTTCAATGCCTAGGGTCTCAGCCACACGTCTTGCAGAAAGTTCATAATTGCGTGCCCTCGCTGGTATGGTACACCCCAAAAATAACGCATACTTCATTTCAAACTCTCAGTTTCTGACTCGAACAACGTTTTCACTACGTCGCACGAAGTGGGAAGTTCAGGCAGCCCTGCCTTGGCCCTTTTCTTGTTGTCAAAATCATCCAAGGGATAAGTTCTCCCCGCCTTCTTGATAATATCCATTTGGGCCCTCACACCCACAGGTGCGTTTCCCAACTTGAACGCCTTGTTCTTCAATTTGGTCATGATATCGGCAATGGGAATCTCTTGCGGACATCTCTCTTGGCATGAGTAACAACTGGTACAAAGCCAGAGAAAATCGCTGTTCAAGACCTCCTCTATCTTGCCATACAATACCATCCTCAAAATGGCGAGCGGATTAAACCGTGGATCTATAAATGTCACGGGACAACTAGAGGTACACGTTCTACATATATAACAAGAACGAACACTCTGTAGCTCCAACCTCTCTGTCAGTTCTTGAGCCCGTGTTTCAAGCTTGGCGCGCACGCGGTGTTTTCCCGATTCGCTGTTCATCGAGCTTCTCCCCCGCTCCCTGCATTTCCTGGAATTATCGAAGACCCATCCCCACCTTGAAGCCTCAAGGAAAACCGGTTGATCAGTTCCACAAACTGTGGTGCAGAGCCAGGTGCGACTGTTCCAAACAAAATCGCCTCCTCTTTTACACCACATTTTGTCATCATCTCTTTAACTGCGGCGATCCTCTTTCGACACCTACTTGCCCCATGGACAGACTTGCAGCTATTCTCATGGCATGTCAGGATAGCCACGCCGTCAACACCACTTCCCAAGGCCTTTATTACTGCTGCTGCTTCCACCCTCCCTCCACAGGGTACCTTTAAAACACTACACCTTGCCTGGAGCCTGTCCCCCCTGCTCTTCGCCAGCAAATAGGCATCGTATGCCGAGTTTACGCACGCAAAGACCGCAATTCGTGGCACATCGCGGGAATCTTCATAGACAATATGGTCTATCTCTTTGTCTATGTCATAATACGAAATCCCGCTTTCCCCGTGCTCAAAATCTATGGCCCTCCTCGGGCAGGACTCCACACAAATCCCGCAGCCCCTGCATGCAACCGGAGAAATCTGTGGGCTTCTTTGTCCTGGATAAAGGGATATGGCCTTATGGGGGCAACTCCTGTAACAGGTCAAACAATGAATGCACTCGTTCTCATTCAGTGTAGGAAAAGGCCCCACGACCTCCTTATCGAATGAACAGACAAGCTTGGCCACCTCCTCCGCCACAGCCTCCGCTTCCCTCTCCGCCTCCCTCTCAGAAATAGGGCCTTTGCCAGAGCCTACCACAAAAATACCGGTCCTGTTTGTGTAGATAGGCAAATTAAACAAGAAATCACCTTGAAGAAAGCCCTGATTCCCAAGATTTATTCCTAAGAGGTCAGAAATATACCTTCCTTCAGGAGGAGGACATGCCTCATCCTCGAAGATCAGCAGTTGGGGAGAAATGTTCACCGCCTGTCCCATGGCTTCATCCATATATTGGACGGTACATTCTTTGGGTCCCACTCGCACTTCAGGAATAGTTTGCGAAAACTTAACAAATACGACGCCCAATTCCCGTGCCAGCCTAAAAGCCCTTTCAAGGCCCTCTTGCGCAACCTTAAACTGCTCCATAAGAACATAGGTTGCTGCTCCCGTTTTTTCTCTGACTGCTGCAGCAAAATTTACGATCTTCTCTTGAGAAACTGGATATGAATCCTGTTTAAACCCGGAGATAAATACCACCTTATCGCCTGGGCCAATGTTCCCCAGATACTCATTAACATATTTTTCCAGCTTCGAAAGGGAAGTAATCCGGCTATCTTCCACCACAGACCATTTATTAAGAGTGGAAATCCACTCACTCTCCAAGGCCACTACGACAAACCCGTACGTCCTTTCCGCATGAGAGCCATTGGTCTGTCTGAACACCGCACGAAATTCCCCAGGCTGCCCCGAAAACCCTAGCAGTTCAACGGGCATCAATAGCTCTACGAGGTTAGGTTTTTGTTCCATCTCATCGAGCCGTGCTTCTCTCAATACAGCCAGGCTTACAGAATCCACCGAGGCAAGTTCCCCTGCCACCTTGAAACAATACGGTCCGTTTCCCACAACAAGAACTGATCTATTAACTCGCCCGTCCGTCATTTCTCGCCCGTGTAGGTCTAACTTCCCTCCAAAAAATTCGCCATTTTAAAAGCTGCACTTTTGGCATCACAAATACACTCTGCCACATCCATTGGGCCTCGCGCGGTGCCAGCCACGACCACCGCTGACGCGTCCGCCTGCGATGGGCGAAGGAAACCGTCTTCATTGATGCCGAGGCCCAGCATATTGGCAAGGTCTGGGTTTTCCTCCTGAGGTGAGAGACCAATGGTAAGCAATACCAAATCGAAGGGCTGTGCCACGTTCTTTTGTTGTTCTTCTGAGAAATAACTGACAGAAATTTTCCCTTCATCCAGAGCGTAGAAGTCCCCAGGAAGTCCCCGCACCAGTTTGGCCTTGTCCTTGACCTCACTGTAGTACTTTTCAAAATCCTTTCCAAAGTTTTGGATATCCATATAGAAGATCGTTATGTCCACATCCGGGTACTTATGAATCATATGAAGGGCCAAACGCAATGAGTATCCACAGCATATCCGCGAACAGTATTCCCGGCCTATTCTTCTATCGCGACTGCCCACGCATTGCACAAATGCAACCCTTTGGGGCACTCTCCCATCCGACGGCCTCGTTACTGCGCCTGATTCGCGAAGCATTTCGTCAGCTTCCTGCGTTGTTATGACATTTGGAAGGCGTCCATAGCCAAATCGGTTTTTTTCAGGCGGAACATATGGTGTATATCCGGTGGCAACCACAATGCCATGTGCCTTTACCTGTCGGGTTTGGGGCCTTGTAAGGATGTTAATAGCGCCTTCTGGACATTCCTTGACGCAAGCAGGGTCTGCTCCCTTCTGAAGGCATGAACAAGCCTTCTGGTCAATTCCGAAAAAAGGATGTTGGTTAATAGATGCCCCCCTCACAACACCCGATGCCCCTAATCTTGCGCATGCCTCATAGCACGCACCACAATCAGTGCATTTTTCCCAATCGATAAAAAAAGGGCCTGTCTCCAGTGTAACGTACCAAGACTCCGCCTCCCTACGGATATCAGATATCGTGGTGTGGGTCATGAACTCAAAAGGGGAATCGTACTTGATTTGCCTGAGGGTGTCTTCCACAAGGCAGTTGTTGCACTTGAGACAACGATCGGTGGCCTTGCATGGAAGGGACGCAGACCGGCCGCCGAGTAAAGGGCCTCTCTCTACTACCAATGGATGCTTACCTAGATGGGCCAGTTCCAGGGCTACCGTAAGTCCAGTAATACCACCGCCTATGACAATAATCACTTCTTTCTGCATCACCACAGCTCTATCGTCAGATTCTGCGTTAATTTCAAAGCATTTATCTAATATCTAATCAAAAGAAAATCCTTCAAATCTGATAAAAACAAATTCTTTATCTATCTGGTAGTCACATCAAGTCGGTATGCAGTTCCTTAGTAACTATTTTATGGCTATATTATAGCCACGCTTTATAAATGTAAAGCCAGAATTTCTTTAAAAAAATGTTGACAAAAGGTAGCCAATTTTTCTAATTGTAACGACGGTGAAAAGCTAGAACATGGTTTTAACAACAGCATTAGGGAGGTGCCGCATGAGCAACGAGGAAAAGGAATTCTATGAGAGGTTATCAGAGAGGGGAGTCTCACGAAGGGACTTCATGAAGTATTGCGGCATGCTTACAGCAACCTTGGGTTTGTCATCTTCGTTTATACCCAAGGTAGCCGAGGTATTTGCCGCTCCCAAACAGCGCCCACCGGTGATCTGGTTACAGTTCGCTGAATGTACAGGGTGTTCAGAGGCGCTTCTCAGGACTATGAATCCGTGGATTGATCAGTTGCTTTTGGAGATAATATCTGCTGAGTACCACGAAACCATCATGGCAGCGGCAGGACACCAGGCAGAAGAAATCCTGCAGTCGGCTGTCAAGAAGTACAATGGCAAGTTTATCTGCGTGGTTGAGGGTGCTATCTCCACCAAAGACAATGGCGTTTATGGCAAAATAGGTGGTAAAACCTTTCTGGAAATTGCAAAAGAGGTTTGTCCCAAGGCCGCTGCCGTCATCTGTATGGGAACTTGCGCTTGTTACGGAGGTGTGCAGGCGGCGGCACCTAACCCTGGAGGTTACAAAGGAGTGGGAGACGCCCTCGGGATTAAGACCGTCAATATCCCCGGCTGCCCACCAAATCCTATTAATTTTGTAGGAACCGTGGTCAACTATCTCCTCTTGGGGAAACTGCCTGAACTCGATGATCTTGGCAGACCACTGTTCGCTTATGGTAAAACCATACATGATCAGTGTCCCAGAAGATCCCATTATGAGAATGACGAATTTGTGGAAGAGTTTGGTTCTGAAGAGGCAAAGATGGGCTATTGCCTCTATAAGATGGGTTGCAAAGGACCAGACACTTACAACAATTGCCCAATTGCCAAGTTTAATGACGGAACAAGTTTCCCCATTGAAGCGGGCCATCCCTGCATTGGCTGCAGTGAGCCTGACTTTTGGGACAAGATGAGCCCGTTCTTTGTGCAAAGTGAATAACAAAGGCAGAGGGCCTTAGTGGAATTTTTTATAGAAAGGAGAGGAGAGCAATGGCCAAGAAGATAATGATAGATCCGATCACCAGAATTGAAGGTCATCTGAGAATTGAGGTTGAGATTTCGGGTGGGAAGGTGATTAACGCATGGAGTTCGGGCCAGATGTTCAGAGGCATCGAGCTCATTCTCAGGGGGAGGGATCCTAGAGACGCACCACTAATAACTCAACGCGTCTGAGGCGTCTGAACTATGACGCATTACCTGGCCTCGGTGAGGGCAGTGGAAAACGCAGTAGGAGTCCAGATCCCTGACAACGCAAGAATCATCAGAAACATGCTCCATGGCGCTCAGTTCCAGCATGACCACATAGTCCATTTCTATCACCTGCACGCCTTAGACTGGGTTGATGTAGTTAGCGCCTTGAAGGCAGACCCAAAAAAGACAGCTACCCTTGCGAGCAACGTCAGTGAGGCTCCATGGGGAGGTGTGCCCTACTTTAAAGATGTACAGAATAGGATAAAAACCTTCGTACAAAGTGGCCAGCTTGGGCCCTTTAATAATGCATACTGGGGTCATCCAGCTTACAAACTCCCGCCTGAAGCTAATCTGATGGCCGTCTCCCATTACCTGGAAGCCTTAAGATTGCAAGCCAAGGCAGCAAGGATGCACGCCATCTTTGGTGCGAAGAACCCACACTTGCAAAGCTTTGTCGTAGGCGGGGTCACTTGCGCCAAGGACCTTACCCCTGACCGTATTGCTGAATTTCTTTTCTTGTGGAAGGAAACCCAGGATTTCGTAAAGAAAGTCTACCTGCCAGATGTACTGGCGGTGGCCTCTTTTTACAAGGAATGGGGAGGTATTGGCGGAACAACCAACTTCCTGGCATGGGGCGATTTGCCCGAATCGGATAATGAGCCCGAAAGCCTCTTTATGCCCAGAGGTGTTATCATGAAACGTAACCTCGCCGGGGTCAAAATGGCTAGTCCAGACGAGGTCACGGAACATGTGGCGCACTCCTGGTATAAGGGCGATGCCGCAAGGCACCCATACAAAGGCGAAACCCAACCGCAGCCTGGTGAATATGACACCACTGGCAGATATACTTGGTTCAAGGCACCTCGCTATGAAGGAGAACCCTGTGAGGTAGGTCCATTGGCTAGGGTACTGGTAGCTTATGCGTGGGGCAAGAAAGAAATTAAGGAAATTGTCGATGATGTTGTAAGCAAGCTGGGCATTCCTCTGACTGCCCTCTTTTCCACCCTTGGCAGGACCGCTGCCAGATGCATCGAAACTGTGGCAATAGGAAATGCCATGGAAAAGTGGACTATGGAACTCATTGGGAACCTTAAAAAGGGTAATACCAAGACCTATGAATCCTGGGAGATGCCGAAAAGTGCCATGGGCTGCGGGCTTAATGACGTGGCCAGGGGCTCACTTGGCCATTGGGTGGAAATCGAAAACAAGAAGATTAAGAATTATCAACTGGTAGTTCCATCTACCTGGAACCTCGGACCTCGTTGCAAAAATGGCAAACTTGGCCCCGTTGAAGAGTCACTAATCGGAACCCCTGTTGCGGATCCGAAACGACCCCTCGAGGTGCTCAGAACTGTTCATTCCTTTGATCCATGTATAGCATGTGGCGTCCATGTAATAGATCCTGACTCCAACCAGGTTTATAAGATCAAAGTGATATAAGTTAAAACCACATGGCCCTTTCGGCTTCAAAGCCGAAGGGGCCTTTCATCTCTCTTTTTCCTCTGCCCGCCCCACCGGGATGCTGCAAACTATCTCGATCCCAGATTTTCAGAATCGTAGTAAATGAACTAGCCCCGATCAAAGTTGCAGAAAATATTTGATCTACGTGCTTGTTTTTGGCTATATTAAAGCTATGGGAAAAAATAGAAATCCTCAGATTACTGTCCTAGGAGTTGGTAATCTCCTATTTTGCGACGAAGGGCTCGGCATAAGGGCTGTTGAGATCTTGGAACGTCGCTACCATTTTCCCGAAAACGTTAAGATCCTGGACGGAGGAGTCTTGGGGATCCATCTGCTTGGTGCCATTACTGAAGCCGACCATTTAATTGTCATTGATGCCGTCAAAAATGGGGCTCCGCCAGGTAGTTTACATAGACTCAAAGGAAAAGAGGTACCAAAACGAATTCTTTCCAAAAACTCATTGCATGAAGTCGACCTCCTTGAAGCCCTGACACTATGCCAGGCCTTTGACAAAGTACCAGAAACTGTAATAGTCGGAATTGAGCCCGCCGATATTGAAAGAGTCAGCCTTGATCTTTCTCCTCCAGTTGAGGCCAAACTGGACGACCTCATCGAGACTGTCATATATGAACTCCGGGCCCTTGGAGCCAGCCCCACGGAAAAAACCGAAGAGGAGCAACGTAACTATGTGTCTTGCAATCCCTGCTAAGATAGTCGAGATAAAGGATGGTATGGGAACCATCGACATGGACGGAACTCAGAGAGAAGTCAGTTTACTCTTGCTTAACGATGCGCAGATCGGAGACTACGTAATCGTTCATGCGGGCTTTGCCATCCATAAGATAGATGAAGCAGAGGCGATGGAATCTCTGAAGGTATTGCGTGAGATGGCCAGTGTCATGGATGATGAGCCCTTAGAATGAGGAGATAATCCTTGACAATTTGTGACTCTTTTTACTATAGTCGCGTAGTAGATAGGGACCAGATTAATACTCCAGTATTTGGGGATAATCTGCAGCGAAAGGAGGTGAGATAGCGGATGAGGAAAAAAGGTTTTGGGCTTCTGGTTGTTTTGTTCGTTGGTCTCCTTTTCCTGGTTGTGGGAGTGCTGAGTGCGGCCGATAAGGGCCCCGATACTATGTGTATCGAGAATACTGGATATAAAGCTGACAAAAAGGGCCCCGTCAATTTCAGCCACAAAAAACACCATGACGATTATGGACTCGCCTGCACTGAATGCCACCATGATTACCAGAATGGCAAAAATGTGTGGAAGGAAGGCGATCCAGTAAAACACTGCAAGCAATGCCACAACCCACTTAAGAAACAAGGTAAGGTCCTGAAACTCCAGAACGCCTATCACAAAAACTGCAAGACCTGCCATAAGAAACTGGCGAAAGCCGGCAAGAAAACAGGGCCTTACAAGAAGTGCAGTAAGTGCCACGCAAAGAAGAAGAAATCCTAGTATGATTTAGCGAAAAAGAGCCGCTCATTTTGAGCGGCTCTTTTGTTGTAATTCGTATGGGCCCTTTGTTACTTATCTTTATTACCTATACTTCGGTCACTGTAATGGCCTCTTGATCACATACTTCTACGCAGCTTTCGCAGCCGAGACATTCCTCTGCATTTACTGGTACTGATTTTCCGTCCTGGATCTCATACACATCCACGGGACAAACCTCCACACACTCTTCGCACCCTTCACACTTGTCGTGATCTACCACTACTTCGTAAGCCATAATTATACATCCTCCTCATATGAAAAATTTCAGCAGTACCCAATCGGCATTTTAGCTGAGTCCTGCTCAAAACATTAAGGCGCTAGAACCTCGCATATCTTAATTTCCTACGCCTATATCGAACAGCGGGTTTAATAACAAACACGCTTTTGGGTGTCAAGCTTTTTGTTGCGGGGCTCCAGAAAACAGCAAGGGCCCCTTTTAGTGAGTCGATTACGGGGCCCGTTGTATTCTTAATCAACCGATTTGGTCAGTCGGTATTCTTCAAAACCTCTTACCCTTTAAGCAGCAACCTCCTCCTTAATGGAGATCGCTATCTTGAACAATACGGTAAGGACAAAGAAGCCGGTAGCCCACACCCCCACTGAAATCATGACCTCTGGCACAGTGGGCCAATACTCGAAAACTTTCTCAAAGGGGTTGGGAACAAAGCCACCTATGATCAGTCCGAGGCCCTTATCAATCCACGTAGCTATGACCACGCAGGCAGCAGCAACGGCCAAAGTGTCCTCTTTCCTCCTGGTGTATGGAACAATTAACATAACCAATGCCACAACAGAGAAAAAGACAAACGTCCACATCCACGGAGCCAGTCTTCCGTACCCATCAAGCCCACGGAAGAGATACACAAGGGAGTCCATGTGAGCTGGGATCTGGCTGTAAAATGACGTAAAAAGTTCCATGAGAAAGAAGAATATGTTCAGGATAAAGGCATATGCAATGATGCCACCAAGTGTTCTCATCTGTTCCTTGCCAGGATCAAACTTGGTAAGCTTTCTTATGATGAAGCAAATCAGCAATAATATGGCGGGGCCTGAGCAGAACGCCGAAGCTAGAAAGCGAGGCGCCATAATGGCGGTCAACCAGAAATGTCTCCCAGGAAGGCCAGCGTACAGGAACGCTGTGACCGTATGGATGCTAAAGGCCCACGGTATGGAGATATAGGCAAGGACCTTCACCCATGTACGATAGTGAACCCCCTTTCGTTCCGCTGCCAAGGCATTCCACCCGACCAGGATGTTCAACAGAAGGTAGCCGTTTAACACAATCATATCCCAAAATAGTATGGACCTTGGATGAGGATACATGATGACATTAACCAGCCTCGGCAACCTTCCTAGGTCAACCATGATGAAAAGAAGGCACATGAGAACCGCCGCAATGGCCATGAATTCGCCAAGAACAGTCAGTCTCCCGAACTTCTTATAATCATGTAGGTAATACGGAAGGACCACCATTACTCCGGAGGCGGCCACTCCAACGAGATAAGTAAATTGGGCAATGTAAAACCCCCAGGAGACATCCCTGCTCATACCCGTGATCTTTAAGCCTACCTTGAATTGATAGAGCCAGAGGACAAAGCCAATGCCCATAAGAATAAGCAAAAATATCAACCATCCCCAGTACCTGCTACTACCTTTTAATGCCCTGTCAAGCATAACCACCTCACGCTATAATATAATAGATATTAGGATGAGTCCCCAATTCAGTCTTACGTCGAATGGAATAGTGTTTACGTAATGCCTTCCTTATATCGGAGTCCGGATCCGCCAGGTCACCGAAGATAAATGAATCCTTTTTCATCTCATTGGCCTTTTCCACACAGACAGGCAATTGACCCTTTGCAATTCTCTCGTTGCAGAAAGTACATTTTTCCACAACACCAACTTCCCTTGTCGGGAATTCCGGGTTAGTGGGAAAGCCAGGGTTCAATTCCTTTGGCGCCTTCCTTGGATCACCCCAGTTAAAACTCCGAGACCCATACGGGCAACCTGCCATACAGAATCGGCACCCAATACACCGGTGCCAGTCCATCATTACGATACCGTCTTCGCGCTGCCACGTGGCACCCGTCGGGCATACCCTACAGCACGGAGGGTTCGAGCAGTGATTGCAAAGAAGTGGAAACTCGAGGCTTTTTATTAAGTCGCTGACATATTCATGCTGTTGGTCTGGAAAGGCATGCTCAAATTCTTCTCCCCAGATCCACTTAATCTCCACTTTTGGATTATCGAATTCCGGTACATTGTGGTAATGATGGCATGATTTTTTACATTCCTCTATAATTTCAGGTGTGACCTTCCGCATATCGATGGCCATGGCCCATCGTTTTCCCTTGGTAACGGGGATTGAAGCTTCCACCTGACCTGGGCGAAGCAATTCAAAGCCAGATTTTCCCAGTGCCGCCATCAGAGCGGAAAGACCTGCAACCTTTAGGAAGCCTCTTCTGCTGATACCCATCATTTATTCTCCTTCGGCTCAAGATGGCAGTCCCAACAGTAGGGATCCATGCCAATATAGTTGTGACATTGATCACAGAACTTGGTCTTGTTGGAATGGCAGTCCAAGCATGTTACCTGCAAGCTCTTATAATAGACCTTGCCGTCTGCCGATTCATAATACCTCTCAGCATTTCTCACCACTGTTTGACGCCATTCGTCCAATAAGTGCATGTGGTTGTTTGTCATGTACTCCTTCGACGCCACGCAGACCTTGGCCTCTTTAGCCTTGGGAGTCAGTTCCGGCTCCGGAGGCTTAAGCGCCTTACCGGCATTGTAAAAAAACGGGGAAAGCAATAGCCCGATGCCAATTATGAGGCCAACAATAATCTTACCTCCGTCATACATCCTCTTCTTCCTCCATTCCTGGAAGCGGCTCGCCGCGCAAGTTGGTTGTTCTTTCCTTTTCACCTTCCAGAATCAATGCATTCGCTACAAGTTCATGTATACCAGTGATATCCACATCAGGCACCCAGTACTCCATCAACGTTGGAAAAACAGCCCTATCAATGGCACAGATGCAGGCCATCATGTTTACACCGTATTTTTCGTGTACGTATTTGACGGCATTGGCCCTTGGGAGTCCACCCCTCATTCGGAGCTCCATGTTTTCTCCTGCATTCAGCCCGGCGCCGCTGCCACAGCAAAATGTCTGCTCCCTTATGGTCTCGGGAGGCATCTCGTAAAAGTTATTACACACACTCTTTATGATGTATCTTGGCTCTTCAAATAGACCCATACCGCGCGCAGGGTTGCAAGAATCATGAAACGTCACCACCAAGTTATCATTCCGGCTGGGATCCAATTTCAGTTTACCATGCTTTATCAAGTCCGCAGTGAACTCGGTAATATGTACCATCTTGGTGGATTTTGCGCTCTCAAACTTCGTGCCTGTAATAGGTGACACCGGCTCTTCAAGAAAATCCGCCGGACCATTGAAGGTATCCATGTACTGGTTAATCACCCGCCACATATGCCCGCACTCGCCACCCAGGATCCATTTTACTCCGAGGCGCTTTGCCTCTGCATACATTTTTGCGTTTAACCTTTTGGCCATCTCGTGCGACGTAAAGTAACCGAAGTTACCTCCTTCTGATGCATAAGTGCTCCAGGTAATATCCAGACCCATGCTCTCAAGGTAATGGAACAACATAAGGTAACCCATGGCTGTGTAAGTACCTGGGTCAGCGAACACGTCACCTGAGGGTGTTATGAAAAGAATTTCCGCACCTTTTCTGTTAAAAGAAGGATTTACCCTGACACCCGTTACCTCCTCTATCTCATCCACAAAGAATTCTATCATGTCCTTATAGGCGTGGGGTTGGATGCCCAAGTGGTTTCCTGTCCTATAGCAGTTGGCAACAGGGGCCTGGATCCAGTCAGTGTTCAATCCCAGTAGGTTTGTCAGTTCCCTGCCTATTATAGTGATCTCTGCCGTATCGATGCCATATGGGCAAAACAGGGAACATCGCCTGCATTCTGTGCACTGGTAAAGATAATACCACCATTCTTTAAGCACTTGTTCGGTCAAATCCCTGGCACCAGCAAGCTTGCCGAAGATCTTGCCACCCAGGGTGTGATAGCGCCTGTAAACCGAACGAATCAGTTCCGCCCTCAATACCGGCATGTTCTTGGGATCACCTGAGCCTATAAAAAAATGGCACTTGTCCGCGCAAGCTCCACACCGCACACATATATCCATGAAAAGTTTGAAGGAACGGAATCTGCCAAGACGCTCATCCATTCCTTCCTTCACTATATTCTCCCAGTTATCGGGCAGATTCCAGTCTTCGTCCGCGGGATTCCAGTCCCTGGCATTGGGCATCCCCACCACTTCCAGGTTCTTGCCCTTCGCACCATAGCAGTAGATACCCTCCTTGAATTCCGGGGGACTGTCCATCCATGGCTTAAATACTGGTGGCCGATGATCAATCTGGGCCAATTCTTCTGGTTTAGGAACGTCCGCCATAATTACTCCTTTTCTTCTTCTGTATCAGCAGTTGTTTCAGGCTGTTTTTCAACCGGCAACCCGGCTTCCACCATCAATTCCCTAAATTCATCTTCGTACTCTTCGTATGTGTGTACCTTCACAGGATAATTCCAAGGATTAACATGCCGTTTGAATCTGCTGTTGTTTGAAAGGTTTCTAGTTGGGCTTAAAAATATTCCGGCAAAATGCATCAGTTTGCTGAACGGAAAGTATGCTATGAGAGTACAAATACAGAACAGGTGAATGTAGAAGATAACTCCGATTCCCTCGGGAGTCTTAGGATGAAATTTAAACAGTCCCACAGCTAAGGTCTTGACCGCTGTAATATCCACCCTAATAAAATACCTCATCAATATGCCAGTGGTACCAAGAGCCAGAATCAGGAAAAGAGGGAAGTAGTCTGCTGGCAACGATACGTACCGTACTTGATGAATATAAAGCCGCCTTACGAAAAGGTATGTCAAGGCAAGCATCAACAGCAGGTCAGTCTGGTACACTGTGGGCACACCCAGACCATTAATGAAAGGGATGATGCCCAGTTCCAGGAAGCCGTCTATCTTATCCAATATTTCAACAAAATGGGGGATTGGCTCCATGAAAAATCGGAAATGTCTGAGAAAGATAATAAAGAATGAGTAGTGAAAAACGAGGGCGGCCAGCCATAGCCATTTCTCCCATTCGTAGTCCACCTTGGGAGCCCCTTCCACCCGCCTGTACTCCAACCTGGTATTCCTGAACAGTGAGCGGAAGGTGACCACCTCAAAAAACATTCGCAGGATCACTCCCCAGGTGCTTTTGGGATTATCTATTCGGCTGTGCTTAAACCAGGGAAGGGACCATTGCTGGCCTGCTGTGGTAGGGATGCGAAACGGAACAGGAGATCGCGCCCAATCGATCACCCTGATAACCACACCTACGAAAAAGATAGCCATGGCAGCATAAGGCACCACAATGCCAAACAAGAAACGAAGATCTAGCGCACCCACCCCAATCCATGGGACCGCCACCACCACAATTACCGCGAAAAATGAAAAGAGGATACTAACGATAAAGCCCATAAACCCTTACCTCGCTTATTGGAACCTGTTCCCGTTTTAACCTTTAATGATCCTCAATTACATCAGGGATCTCACAGATGAGATTTGCCCTTTCCATTAATCTCGAAACTTGCCTCTTGACCTCCTTGACTCTAAGCTCATAGATCTTTTGCTTACATCTGTTGTAGATGTCGAATGCCTCTAAGCAGATTTTGTCTATCTTGAGCTCAAATCCCCTCAGGTCTTCACTCGAGATCTGACTCGATCCCTTAGTGTTCACCTCCCTACGAACTATCCCCTTCAGGTCAAGGATGAACTGCAACGCCTCTGAGGGCTTGAGATCTTGGACTGCCCTTATTTTCAATATACTCTCCAAGCTTGACCTAGCCTCACTCGTTAAATCTTCTTTGACAATCTCTCCGAAAAGCCTTTCAAGCTCGGTGCTAAGGGTATAGCCCACTGGGTTTGTAAATCTTCCTTTTTTATCCTTAAGGAACCCGTGGGATCCGGGAGGATAAACGTCAAAGAGCGAATCGCGCCAAAGTGGCAAAATAGAGCCCTTTCGCTCTATTAGGAAATTTTCGAGACCCATTGCAATGCACCTACTCATAAAATTGAGCCCCGTTTTCCTTCAGGCTTTAGGGCCCATAACTAATCAAATTTTTTGGGGAATGGCCGAGGCCATTGAAGTGGCTGTATAGAAAAATTGAGGAAAGCTGTCAAGCAAAAAATGTTCGGTCAACCCATAAAACGTAAGGCCCCTACTTTTCCCTTGATCCAAAGCTAGCCTTAATAAATTCGCGATTAAATCGAGCGATATTGCTGATGGAAATCTCCTTTGGACACACTGCCTCGCATTCCGTGTGGTTGGTGCAGTTGCCAAAGCCCAGTTCGTCCATCTTCCTGAGCATACTTATGGCCCTTCTGGCAGCCTCAGGCCTACCCTGGGGCAGCAATGCCAGGTGAGATATTTTTGCCCCCACAAAGAGCATGGCCGAAGCATTGGGACACGCTGCAACACAGGCCCCACAGCCTATGCAGGCCGCTGCATCCATGGCAAGCTCTGCCTTGTCAGCAGGCACGGGTATGGTGTTGGCTTCAGGGGCCTGGCCGGCGTTAACCGATATGTACCCCCCTGCCTGAATGATTTCATCAAACGCGCTTCTGTCCACCATTAGGTCCTTCACCAGTTTGAACGCCCGTGCCCTAAAGGGTTCTATGACGATGGTGTCGCCATCATTGAAATGCCTCATGTGTAATTGGCAAAGCGTTGTGCCTTTCATCGGGCCATGGGCGATTCCATTCACAACAGCCCCGCACGCCCCACAGATACCTTCCCGGCAGTCATGGTCAAAGGCCACTGGCTCTTTGCCTTCCAGTGTCAGCCTCTCGTTAAGGACATCCAACATTTCCAAGAACGACATGTCTGTTGATACGTCTTTCATTTCATATGTTTCTAAATGGCCCTTGTCATGTGGCCCTTGTTGCCGCCATATCTTCAATGTCAGGTTAATGGTCTTACTCATTTGTAGCTCCTCTGGATCAGATCTACATGTTTAAAAACCAACGGCTCTTTGTGCAGGATTTCGGATTGGCCACCTCCCCTGTACTCCCAGGCTCCTACATAGCAGCAAGTCTCATCGTTTCTTTTGGCTTCATGATCCTCTGTCTGGTATGCCACATTGAAGTGGCACCCACAAGACTCATCCCTGGAAAGGGCATCCTCCACCATCAATTCCGCAAATTCGAGAAAGTCGGCCACGCGTCCTGCCCTCTCCAAGCTCTGGTTGAGGTCCTTCGCATCCCCCGGCACAATCGCATCCTTCCAGAAGGTCTCTCTTAACTCTGGGATCAATTCCTTGGCCTTGTTAAGCCCATCATAGCTCCTCGCCATACCACAGTATTCCCACAGGATATGGCCGAGTTCCCTATGGATGTCATCAACAGTACGATGCCCCTTGAGCGAGACCAGCTTCCGCACCCTTTCTTCTGCCTCTATAGAGGCATCACGGAATGCCTTGTGCTCTTCATTCACCTCTCCCAAAACAGTACTCGCAAGATACCCTCCAATGGTATATGGAATAATGAAGTAACCATCCCCTAGGCCCTGCATCAGGGCACTGGCCCCTAGCCTGTTGGCACCGTGGTCTGAAAAGTTCGCCTCTCCCAGCACAAACAGGCCCGGTATGGTGCTCATAAGGTTATAGTCCACCCAGAGCCCTCCCATGACATAATGTACCGCCGGATAGATCATCATGGGTGTCTCATATGCGTTCTGGCCGGTGATGCGCTCATACATCTCAAACAAATTCCCGTATTTCTTTTCGATTGCCTCCCTGCCGTCCCTTTCTATGGCATCACGGAAATCAAGATACACCGCATAACCTGTTGGCCCCACCCCTTTGCCTGCATCACACTGCTCTTTTGCCGCACGCGATGCCACGTCCCTGGGAACCAGATTCCCGAAACTTGGATATTTTCTCTCCAAATAATAGTCACGCTCATCTTCGGGAATCTCATTAGGAGGCCGTTTGTCACCTGGCTTCTTGGGCACCCAAACCCTGCCATCGTTTCTAAGGCTCTCACTCATTAGGGTAAGCTTGGATTGATACGTGCCATGAACCGGTATGCACGTGGGATGGATCTGAACAAAGCAAGGATTAGCAAAAAAGGCCCCCCTCTTGTGTGCTCGCCATATGGCACTCACATTGGAGTTCATTCCATTGGTAGACAAAAAATAAACATTGCCGTAGCCCCCCGTTGCAAGAACCACAGCATGGGCGCTGTGCCGCTCAATTTCACCAGTGATAAGGTTTCGAGCAATAATACCCCTGGCCTTGCCATCCACCACCACGAGATCCATCATCTCTCTCCGTGGAAACATGGTGATCTTTTTGGCCGCCACCTGCCTCATCATCGCAGAGTAGGCTCCCAGCAGAAGCTGCTGCCCGGTCTGTCCTCGGGCATAGAAAGTGCGCGATACCTGTGCACCACCAAAAGAGCGGTTGGCCAATAGACCTCCATACTCACGAGCAAAGGGCACTCCTTGCGCAACGCACTGGTCTATTATTTCATTGCTGATCTGGGCTAACCGGTAGACATTTGCTTCGCGGGAACGGAAATCCCCTCCTTTAATTGTGTCGTAAAACAGCCTCCAGATGCTATCCCCGTCTCCAGGATAGTTCTTGGCAGCATTGATCCCACCTTGGGCCGCAATACTATGGGCCCGCCTGGGAGTGTCGTGCAGACAAAAGGTCTTGACGTTGTACCCAAGTCCCGCAAGGGTCGCGGAGGCTGAGGCCCCCGCAAGCCCCGTTCCTACGACAATGATCTGAAACTTCCGCTTATTTGCGGGGCTCACCAATTTGAGTTCATAGCGGTGTCTGTCCCATTTTTGCTCGATGGGACCCCCAGGTACCTTGGGATCAAGTTTCATGAAAACCTCCTTCTTAGGCCAGAGAAAGCAGAAATACGGGGATAGAGCCGAATCCCACGCCTATAATCACTCCGAAGACCACACTTGCCTTGCGAATAAACGGCATATACTTGGGGTGATTAAGCCCCAGGGTCTGAAATGCACTCCACAGCCCATGGCGTACGTGAAATGCTGCAACTACCATAGAAAACACATAAAAGATCACATACCCTGGGTGAGAAAATGTTTGTGCCACTATCTGATATATGGTCTGGTGTGATCGGTCTGCAAAATGGAAGTTAATCAAATGAATAATTACGAATGCCAGAAGATACAGCCCCGTGTAGGGCATGGTATCAGAACTCCACGTCCTTCCCCCGGCTCGTTTTTTCACCACGTATCCTACAGGGCGAGCACGCCAATTATTAAAGAAAAGCACGGCAGCAAAGCTGATGTGAAGCACCGCAAAGATTATCAAACCCCATTCAGCAATATTTATGATTAATCCTAGGCTGTGAAGGTGCTGAGAATACGCCACCAAGTGCTCCCCTCCCCTGTAAACCATAAGGTTGCCGATTAGATGAGTAAAAAGAAAAAGACAAAACATGAGGCCAGTGGCCGCCATCACCAACTTTTTCCCTATGGAAGCTGTAAAGGTCCTAAAAAACCAGTTCATTTTAGCCCCCTGCAAATGATTCTAAAATGTGCCATGTCGCTTTTATACCCTCGGCAAATCTCTGTCAACTCCCCTTTCAGAGTAATTATCCCCCCTTCACTTTCGTCCAAGATCGCTTTCTTGCAAAAGGCAGGGAAGTGGCGTATCGGGCGCTCAGTTCGAGCCACTTGTCATTCCATCTCTCCCCCCATTATTCCAATATTCCATCATTCCCAAATTCTTCGTAACCATTTCCATTTTCTTCATATGCACTTGCAAGGCCATTATTGCTGCTGGAGTCACTCCTGAAATCCTCGATGCCTGCCCCAGCGAGATCGGTCTTATCTGATCCAACTTTTGGCGCACCTCTGTGGAGAGTCCGTGCACCTTGTAATAGTCAATACCTTCGGGAATCCGCGTTTGTTCCATGTAGCGCATTTTCTCCACGTGCCTTTCTTGACGCTTAATATAGCCCTCGTACTTGATTCTTGTTTCCACTTCATCGGCTACTTGCTCTTCCACTTCAGGCAGTTCAGGATGAAAAAGCCGCAAATGCTCATAAAAGATCTCGTTTCTCCTGAGAAGCTGTTCAAGGGTGGTCACATTCTTGATGGGCGCAGAACCAAGGGAGGCAAGCCTGTCCTGAACACCGACAGTGGGCCTAATCTTAACCTCCTTTAACCTCAGCATCAAATCATCCACCTCTTGGCGTTTCTTGCAGAACTTGCGGTATTCATCATCTGCCACAAGGCCAAGACCATAACCTATATCTCTCAGCCTAAAGTCCGCATTATCCTCACGCAGCAATAGTCGGTATTCGGCCCTTGACGTAAACATCCTATAAGGCTCCTTTGTTCCCTTGGTGACCAAGTCATCTATGAGAACTCCTATGTATGCCTGGTCCCTGCCCAGGATAAGTGGGTCCTCACCTCTTATCTTCATAACAGCATTTATGCCAGCCATGATACCCTGCGCTGCAGCCTCTTCATATCCGGAGGTGCCGTTTATCTGACCCGCGTGGAATAGCCCCTCGATCCTTTTGGTCTCCAAAGATGGTTTAAGCTCGAGGGGATCTACATAATCGTATTCTATCGCGTAACCGGGCCTCACTATCTCGGCACGTTTGAGCCCTGCTATGGAACGGATCATCTTTATCTGTATGTCGATGGGCAGGCTGGTAGCAAGCCCGTTCGGGTATACCTCCACCGTCTCAAGGCCTTGGGGCTCCAGGAAAATTTGGTGCCTGGGCTTTTCAGCAAACCTTACCACCTTGTCTTCTATGGATGGGCAATACCGTGCCCCCGTCCCTTTTATGACACCGCTATAAAGGGGTGATCTGTCAAGACCGCTCCTTATAATCTCATGGGTAGCCTCATTTGTGTATGTGATATGACATGGGACCTGTGGTAGTGGAATCTTGGTGGTGGAAAAGGAAAATGGCCTAGGCTTTTCATCCCCCGGCTGCACCTCAAGGGACTCAAAGTCAATTGTCCGCCCATTTAGCCTTGGGGTGGTACCTGTCTTGAGACGGCCCACCTCAAAACCAAGCTCAACCCATTGCCTTGACAACTCGTTTGAAGCCGGGTCTCCCATTCTGCCTGCCGGAAAGTGATCGAGTCCTACGTGGATCAGGCCCCGCATGAATGTGCCCGTAGTTAATATGACCGTCTTGGAGAGAAACCTTTCATGTATTTGTGTCTCAACGCCGTAAACCCTGCCATCACGGATGAGCAACCTATCCACCATGGCTTGTCGAATATCCAAATTCTTTTGCTGCTCAACAATGGACTTCATCCTTTTACGATAGAGATCCATGTCATTCTGAGACCGCGACCCCTGAACGGCCAGCCCCTTGCGCGTATTGAGACGCCGGAACTGTATCCCGGTGGCATCGGCATTCTTTGCCATTTCCCCGCCAAGGGCATCTATCTCCTTGACAAGATGGCCCTTTGCGAGCCCCCCAATGGCGGGATTGCAACTCATTGCAGCAATGTGATCCAGATTTATGGTAAGGAGCAACGTGGGATGGCCCATTCTGGCCGCAGCCAAGGCAGCTTCACATCCCGCATGCCCGGCACCAACAACAATCACGTCATATTGTTTATCGCAAATAACACCCATATTCTTTGTCTATTCACCACAGAGCCTCAGAGATCACAGAGGCTACCGTATTTTTGAGGATTTCTCTCCAATCTGTATCCCCCGATTGCAGAAAATGAGGCCCTCTCGGTGCACTCTGCGCCTCTGTGGTTAGCATATTCCTGATGCCTAACGCCTATTGCCTGACGCCTAACCCCTACGACACCAGTAACTCATCTATGACTATGGTCTCCTCACGCCCTGGCCCCACAGAAACAAGCGATATGGGCACACCCGTAATCTCTTCAATCTCCTTGAGATAAGCCCTCGCCTCAGCAGGCAACTCGCTAAGCCGCCTTGCCCCTGAAATATCTTCTTCCCACCCCGGCATTTCTTTATAAACAGGCTTGCACCTCGCCATGGCATTGAGACTTGCGGGTCTCACCTGCACGCACTTGCCATCCAGCTCGTACTCCGCGCAGATCTTGACCTTCTCCAGCCCTGTCAAAACATCCAGTTTGGTTATGGCAAGGGCAGTGAGCCCATTTATTCGCACTGAATCCTTTACAACCACCAGATCCAACCACCCGCATCTCCTGCGTCTACCGGTGGTCGAACCAAACTCGGCGCCCCTTTCCTGAATATAATCTCCTGTCTCATCCTCAAGCTCTGTAACAAATGGCCCTGCTCCCACCCTAGTGGTGTAGGCCTTAACGATCCCTATTATATGTCTCAGAATATTGGGCCCTATTCCCGCTCCAGAGCAAATGGTTCCTGCCACCGGGTTCGAGGAAGTCACAAAAGGATAGGTCCCGTGGTCTACATCCAGGTGCGTACCCTGGGCCCCCTCAAATAGGATGGTCTTCCCCTGCCTTGCAGCGTCATATAGCATAGAGGACACGTCTCCAATATAGGGCACCAGCCTCTCCCCCATCTCAAGGTACCTGTCCACTATCTCTTGGGGATCCAACGGTTCGGCGCCCAAGAATTTCTCCAGATAAAAATTCTTTTCCCTCAGATTTGAACGAATCTTTTCTTCAAGCACCTCTGGTTCTGTCAAATCTATTGCCCTTACACCTATCCTGGCCGCCTTGTCCTCATAGCACGGCCCGATGCCTCTTCCCGTAGTACCTATTTTCACCTTGCCCTTGGCTGCCTCTCTCGCCGCATCAATGGCCTTATGGTAAGGCATGATCAAATGGGCCTTCTCACTGAGAACAAGGCGTTCCGGACCCACCGATACGCCCGAATCCTGCAATCTTCCTATTTCCTGCAGCAATACTTCTGGATCAACTACGAGGCCGTTTCCGATAAGGCAAATCTTATCCTCATACAAAATACCGGAGGGAATGAGATGAAAAATGAATTTCCTTCCCCCCACAACCAACGTATGGCCCGCGTTGTTTCCACCCTGGTAACGGACAACCATGTCTGCGCCCGCCGTGAGAAGGTCCACAACCTTCCCCTTGCCCTCATCACCCCATTGTGTCCCAACCACAACCATGTTTTCCATTTTTCACTCCGATCCTTGAGTTTCGCATTTCGCCCTGAGCCTTGAGCCCTTAGCCTTGTCCCGTTCCTATTATTATATAGATTTTTTCTGCATGCTACAAAAATAACCTTCAAACCCATAGCTATCATCCACCCTGGACCTGGCCCTTACCCCATAGAAAAGCCCCGGTGGCCACTAGCACGAGCTCAGTTGCCAGACCGGGGCCCTATTTAATTCCTCAGCTTGTGGCCTTAGGCAATCCCCAGGTGAAACTTGAGGGAATTGAGGGTATTTTTCATGAGCATGGTAATGGTCATGGGGCCCACGCCACCTGGCACCGGTGTGATCCATCCCGCAATCTCTTTGGCTGCATCAAAGTCAACATCCCCCTTGAGTATCGCCACCTTCTTTCCCGTCTTCTCACTTATCTTTTCACCTACGCGGTTGACCCCTACGTCAATGACGCATGCCCCTGGTTTGATCCATTCCGGTTTGACCAATCCAGGCACACCTGCAGCAACGATGAGAATATCTGCCCTCTTGCAGTGGGCCGCCAGATCCTTTGTCCGGGTATGCACCACCGTTACTGTGGCATTGGCGCCAGGGCCCTTCTGCATCATCATAACAGCTATGGGCTTGCCCACTATATTGGAGCGACCAACCACTACCACTTCTGCTCCTTCCGTCTCCACTCCTGCTCTCACAATCATCTCCTGGATACCGGCAGGGGTACATGGCGGGAATTTCACCTCAGAGCCGCCTATCATGAGCCTACCAACGTTAACCGGATGAAACCCATCCACGTCCTTGTCCGGGTCAATGGCATTAAGCACCTTCTTCTCATCAATGTGCTTAGGAAGGGGCAATTGGACCAGGATCCCATGGATGGAATCATCCTTGTTGTACTTGTCAATGAGAGCCAATAATTGCTCCTCTGTAATATCCTCAGGTTGGTTGTCTTGAATCTCTTTGAATCCCAGGCTCTTGGCCGTCCTGATTTTTGCTGTGACATAAGAAACCGAAGCAGGATTCTCCCCCACCAAAATGGTCACCAGCCCGGGCACGACCCCGTGTTCAGCCTTGATCTTTTCCACCTCTTCGCGAATCTCCGCCAAGATCTCTTCGCGAATCTCTGTTCCCTTGATCAGTTTTGCTGTCATCTTGGACTTCTCCTTTCTTAAAAGATTTGCACCCATGCCACAATAATGACAAGGCACCTAATTTTTTGGTAAATCACCTGAAACTGTGCATCCGCGTCCATACCACAACCGCACAAGAATATCAAATCATTTTTGGTTTTGAAAAACCTCTTGAGCCCTGGGTCTTTGCCCCCTGCAGTTTAAGGCAAGCCTTTCAGTGGTATTTTTTCACCCCTCTCACATATCATCCTAGAGCAAGTTGGTCAGCATTCACGCCTAATCTGAGCTCATATCAGCGCACAAAAATAGTAGGCTCTCCATATTCAGCCACTGCTGCGTCTGCTGTCACAAGCAATAATCCTTCTGAACGGGCCTGGGCCAAAAGTATCCGATCAAAAGGGTCCTTATGGATCGGAGGCAAAGATTGAAGCCCTAACACATGCTCAGCCATTACAGGAAGCTCTACATAGCCGTGGGCAACCAACTCCTTTCTCAGCCGGTATGGGTCAACCCTGAAATCTCTCCGCCCTAGGCCCAGTTTTATGACAATCTCCCAAAAACTGGCCGCACTGAAAAAAAGGGTGTTTTCAGGCGAACTCAAAAGAGTGTGTGCTCGTTTTGAAAGCCTCTCTGGTTCCCCTGCAGCCCATAATAGGATATGAGTGTCCAGCAGCAGTTTCATGAATCTTCGCCCTCGTGGAAAAGGCATTCAATTTCAGTTGTCCCCATGGTATCAAAATCTTCGGGGACTGAAATTTCACCTGCCATGAACCCCAGTTTCGTGTCTATGCTCTGCTCTTCTTCAGATAAGGGCACAACCTTCACCATAGGTTTTCCTGCCTTTGCAATGATGAATGCCTTACCTTTTGCTGCCTGTTCCACGAGCCGGGACAGATGAGTCTTGGCTTCGTGAATATTGATGGTTTCCATGGCACACCTCTATGAACTTAGTTTACTAGGTTTAGTTTATATTCCTTGCTATCATTTGTCAATTTGAAAAGTTCTGATCCAAGATCGATAATATTGAGTTTTTTGATTGACATATCAATCAATCTATCGTAATAAGAATCATCATGGCACGAGGCACCCAAAAGGAATCCAAGCAGGAAGCCATATTCCGAGCAGCACTAAAGGTGATAAAAAAGCGGGGCTTTCACAAGGCTCGCATGGCCGATATTGCCGCTGAGGCTGGCACCTCTTATGGGCTGGTCTATCACTATTTCGCCAGCAAGGAAGATCTCTTCGACGCAATACAGGAGCGATGGTGGGGGCGCCTATTTGAGCTTATGAAAGACCTAGCTGGCACTCCCCTTTCTGTACCGGAAAAGTTGGCAAGAATAATTGACTACTTCCTGGGGACCTATTACGAAAATCCAGAATTGGCCAATATCTTCATCACTGAAATCTCTCGCTCTACTACTAATCTTACTCCGGACAGACTGGCCCATTTCAAAGACTTTATGGAGATGACCCAGGAGGTTATCAAGGAAGGCCAGGCCCAAGGTCTACTGCGGGACGACTTCCCTTCCCGTTACCTGACCTATATCTTCCTTGGGGCACTCGAGACCTTTGTCTCTGCAATGGTTCTGGTTGACCAAAGGTTTAAAGACGATCGTCAAAAAGACAGGGTTGCCAAAGCCATCCTCGAGGTGTTCCTCAACGGAGCCAAGAATCCTGGAGATAGGGGGAAATAGAGTTTTATGGAGTTTTCTTTTACACCCGAACAATTGATGTTCAGGGATCAGGTGGTCAAGTTCGCCTCCAAGGAAATTGCTCCCCGTTGCAGCGAGCATGATCTAAGAGGAGAGTTTGATTTTGACTCATTCCGCAAGCTGGGAGAGTTTGGAATCCTTGGACTTCATTTCCCGGAGCAGTGGGGCGGAAGCGGGGCGGATGTGGTCACCACGGTGCTGGCAGGCGAGGCCCTCGGAGAGGCCGGTGTTGACGGTGGCCTCACTCTGGCCTACGGAGCCCACACCTTCCTGTGCGCCGACACCATCCTGTCCCACGGCTCCCAGGAGCAAAAGCAAAGGTACTTGCCCAAGCTGGCATCCGGCGAGTGGATAGGGTGCATGGGCCTCACGGAGCCCGGAGCCGGCTCTGACGTTGCATCCATCAGCACGCGGGCCGAGCGCAAGGGTGACTATTATGTGCTCAATGGAAACAAGATGTTCATCACCAACGGGCCTGTGGCGGACGTGGCCGTGGTCTATGCCAAGACAGAGAAGGACCTCAAGCGGGCCGGAATCTCTGCGTTCATCGTGGAGAAGGGGACACCTGGCTTCTCTGCTGGCAGCAACCTTATCAAAATGGGGGTAAGAGCCTCCCATACGTCTGAACTGATC
>Ga0209834_10000331_pt1 | contig 29263 bp, 26 predicted proteins | sample Mar14236cmmetaG_FD_184134 | JGI IMG/M metagenome (GOLD analysis project Ga0209834, IMG submission 184134) | Marine hydrothermal vent microbial communities from Guaymas Basin, Gulf of California to study Microbial Dark Matter (Phase II) - Marker... ... | reverse complement strand
CCGGCATCCTGGCCCAAGGGTTGTGGCGGGACGGCCTGCGAGCGGGTTTCGACCTGATCAATTTAGCCAGTGGCCAGCGCGTGCCGTTGGCCCGACGTCGGAACGATCCCCATTCGCAGCACGGCAGGATATTCGATTTTTTCGAATCGGGGTTTCGAGCCGGCGCCGAGGCCCTTGATACTTGCCGGCGGGCAAACCTTGTCGTGGTGGACGAAATCGGCCGGCTGGAGGCCAGGGGAGAAGGCTGGGCGTCTCGCCTGAGGGAACTGCTGACCCTCGAGGGGCCACTGCTGATTCTCGTTGCCCGGCTGGATTGTATCCCGCGGATCAGGGATCGGTTCGGATTTCACGACACACCGGTGATCGATGTGCGCGATCCCGACGCCCTGGATCGACTGCGCGCCGTCGTGGGCGCCGGGTCTCCTGACCAAAGCGTTTTAGAATAAATATTTGATCAGGACGAAGCCGCCGATGAGCAGCACGGTGAAGGTGACCGCCAGCAGATCGAAGTAGCGGTCGATGAAGCTCTGGACGCTGGGACCGAAGACATAGATGAAGCCGGCCACCAAAAAGAAACGCGCCGAGCGCGAGATGATCGAGGCGATTATGAAGACGGCGAAATTGACCTCGAACATGCCCGCGGAGATGGTGAAAAGCTTGTAGGGAATCGGCGTAAAGCCGGCGATGCCGATGGCCCAGGCGTCATAGTGCTGGTAGAGCGACTGGATCTGGGCCACCTTGGGGCCGAGGCCGTAGAAAGCGATGATGGGCTCCCCGATGCGGTCCATGAACTGCGAGCCGATCAGGTAGCCAAGCATAGCCCCGGGGACCGATCCCAAAGTGCTGACCGCCGCATAGCGAAAACTTTTGCGCGGCAGCACGACGGCCAGGGCGATGAGCAGCACATCCGGGGGAATTGGGAAGAAGGATGATTCGCAGAAGGCCAGGATGAACAAGGCCCAAGTGCCGTAGGGGGTTTCGGCCCAGTGCCGCACCCAGTCGTAAAGGCGCCGGAGCATCTCAGACGTCTTTCCAGCCCTGTTCGCCGACCAGCTTGACAAAACGGCAGCCGCCCAGGTTCTGCTGCTCGATGCCGTGGTCGGTTCTGACCAGTCGGACCAGTTCCTGCGCGTGGGCGTTGCCCACCGGCAGCACCATGCGGCCGCCCACGGCCAACTGGCGCACCAGCACCTCCGGGATTCGCGGCGCTCCGGCGGTGACGATGATGGCGTCGAAGGGGCTTTCGTCCGACCAGCCGGTGGTGCCGTCGGAGTAGCGGGTCGCGATGTTATGGTACTGTAAGCGGTCGAAGAGCTTGCGGGCACGGGCGTACAAGGTGTAGATCCGCTCGATGGTGTAGACCCGCGACACGATCTCGGCCAGCACGGCGGCCTGGTACCCCGAACCGGTGCCGATCTCCAGCACCCGGTCGCCGGGCTCGAGGGTCAAAGCCTGGGTCATTTCGGCCACGATGTAGGGCTGAGAGATGGTCTGCTGCTCGCCGATGGGCAGGGGAAAGTCGCCGTAGGCCTGGTCCATGAGGGCTTCGCTGACGAACAGGTGTCGCGGCACCTTTTCCATGGCAGCCAGCACCCGCGCATCGTGGATGCCGCGGGCGGCGATCTGCTGGCGGACCATTTCCTGGCGCTGGCGCTTGAATTTGACCGGTTCCGGAGTCATGCCAGCCTAGATCTTGTAGATGGTCCGCTGGTTGGTGATGATGATGTCCACAAAGCGGTCCTGGGATTCCATGTGAATCTGGGGGACGATCTGCTCTTCGAATCCGAGGGCCACTTTGCGGGTGGTGGGTGCAAGACGGGGCATGAGCAGGTCGTAGACCTCCAGACCGCCGCCGAGGCGTCCCCCCTTCTCGTCCAACCCGATGGCCGGCAGGATGGCAATGTCCACCACGTCCAGGGGCACCTGCTTGCAGCGCTTGGGATCCGGCTGGGCAATGCCGGACGGCCCCTCGATCAACTGGCTGCCCAGGTCGTCGATTTTTAACAGCGCGATGTTCTTGTTGCCCGGCGCGAAGGAAGGCAGGACAACGATCTTGTTGTACTGGAGGGCCTTTTGGATCATGGCGCGGGTGTCGACTTCGCCCGGGCCCGGCATGTACATCATCACGATGCGGGCTTCGAGAAAGTTGGCAAACTCGAACAGCCGCGCTTCGATGGCTTGGGTGCGTTCGGCGCGCTCGGCCTCGGACAGGTTTTCCAGCACCGAAATGATCTGTTGCCGCAGCTCCTGTTTGGTGGTGTGCTGGTCCTCCATGGATTTTCCTCCAAAGTACGAATCCAGACCTTGCAGGCCCGGGGCGCCTCGGGCCGAGCTGATTCCACGGGCACTATAGCGGAGGCCTGGATTAAAGTCAACTTATAATAATCATTGACTAAATATCGGGTTCATACTAAGGTCCCGAATTGTTTCGCGGCCATGGTTGCTTCCTTAGGGTGGCCCTCGGCGGCATCCTTTGAATTTCAAATCATAAAAAATAGGAATGCTGATGCTCGATATCAAGCTAGTGAGACAAAATCCTCAGCGACTCCGCGAGGCCTTGGGCCACCGGGGCCTGGACCTGGACCTTGACGCCTTTTTGGCCCTGGACCAAAAGCGCCGCGCCGGTTTGCAGCAGATCGAAACCCTGCGCCATCGGCGCAACGTGGTTTCCGAAGACATCGCGCGGATGAAAAAGGCCGGCCAGACGCCGGAGGCCCTCATGGCCGAGATGCGCGAGGTGGGGGCCACCATCAAGTCCCTGGAGGCCGACCTGGCCGACGCCCAGCAGCAGCTTGAGCAGTTTTTGCTCACCGTCCCCAACCTTCCCCACGAGAGCGTGCCGGTGGGCCGGGACGAGGCGGACAATCCGGTGCTCAAGGTGGTGGGTCAGCCGCCGGCCTTCGACTTCGAGCCCCAGGCCCACTGGGACCTCGGTCAAAAGCTGGGCATTTTCGACTTCGAACGGGCATCGCGTCTCACCGGGGCCCGTTTCCCCCTCTACTTCGGCGCCGGGGCACGGCTGGAGCGGGCCCTGATCAACTTCATGCTCGACGTGCACACCGGCGAGCACGGCTACCGCGAGGTGTTGCCGCCGTTTATCGTCAACCGCGCCACCATGACCGGCACCGGCCAGCTGCCCAAGTTCGAGGCGGACCTGTTCAAGCTCGAGGGATGGGACTACTTTCTGATTCCCACCGCAGAGGTGCCGGTGACCAACATCCACGCCGGCGCCGTGCTGGATGCCGACACGCTGCCGCTTTACTACACGGCCTACACCCCGTGCTTCCGCTCCGAGGCCGGCTCCTACGGCAAGGACACCCGGGGACTGATCCGCCAGCACCAGTTCAACAAGGTGGAGCTGGTCAAGTTCGCCCTGCCCGAGACGAGCTACGCGGAACTGGAAACCCTGCTGGCCGATGCCGAGGCGATTCTCCAGCGCCTCGATCTGCCCTATCGGGTCATCACCCTGTGCACCGGGGACCTGGGGTTTTCGGCGGCCAAGACCTACGACATCGAGGTCTGGATGCCGGCCCAGGGAACCTACCGGGAAATTTCGTCTTGCAGCAACTTCGAGGACTTCCAGGCGCGGCGGGCCGACATCCGCCTGCGCCGCAAGGGGGTCAAGGGCACCGAGCTGGTGCATACCCTCAACGGCTCCGGCCTGGCGGTGGGGCGTACCGTGGCGGCCATCTGCGAAAACAACCAGATGGCCGACGGTTCGGTGCGCATCCCCGAGGCCCTGCGGCCTTACATGGGCGGGATGGAGGTGATCGCGCCATGAACCCGGAAGCCCTCAGCGCCCCCTGGAAGGACATGGTGGTGCCCCGCTGCGCCGGACGCTTGGTTTATCGCTGCCTCGGCTGCGGGGAGCGTTTCGGCATCGAGCGGCTCCTCTATACTTGCCCGGCCTGCCGCCAAGTGCTGCTGATCGAAGACGAGGATTTCGACCGGTTGCGGGCGGTGGACGGGGCCACCTGGCGCCAGCTGTTCGACTACCGCAAGATGCTTACCATCCCCGCCCTCAAGGGGATTTACCGCTACCACGAATTCATCGGGCCGGTGATTCCCCTTGAGGCCATCGTGTACCTGGGAGAGGGGCACACCCCGGTGGTGGAGGCCAGCCCGCTGTTGCAGGAGCGGGCCGGGATGCGCTTTTTCTTCAAGAACGACGGCCAAAACCCCAGTGCTTCGTTCAAGGACCGGGGCATGGCCAGCGCCTTCAGCTACATCCGGCACCTTATCGATGGCGGTCGTCTCGACGAGGTGCTGGCGGTGTGCGCCTCCACCGGCGACACCTCGGCCGCCGCCGCCCTCTACGCATCTTATTTGCAGCCGCGGGTCAAGTCGGCGGTGCTCCTGCCTCGGGGCAAGGTGACGCCCCAGCAGTTGAGCCAGCCGTTGGGCAGCGGGGCGGCGGTTTTCGAGATCCCCGGTGTTTTCGACGACTGCATGAAGGTGGTCGAAGCCTTGTCGGAGCGCTACAATGTGGCCCTGCTCAACAGCAAGAATGCGTGGCGGATTCTCGGCCAGGAGTCCTACGCATACGAAATCGCCCAGGATTTCGAGTACGCCATGGACGACCTGGTGGTGGTGGTGCCCATCGGCAATGCCGGCAACATCACCGCCGTGATGAGCGGGTTTCTCAAGTTCCACCAGGCCGGCATCATCGACGGCTTGCCCAAGATCATCGGGGTGCAGTCCTTTCACGCCGATCCGGTTTACCGCTACTACCAGGAGCCGGATCCGGCCAAGCGGCGCTTCGAGCCGGTGACGGTGCGCTCCAGCGTGGCCCAGGCCGCCATGATCGGCAACCCGGTGTCCATGCCGCGGGTGGTTCATCTGGCCCGGCGCTACGACCAGGTGGCCGGAGGCCGGCGCATTTATGTGGCGGGGGTGACGGAGCAGCAGATCATGGACTGGCAGCTTACCGCCAACCGCAACGGTCACGTGGCCTGCACCCACGGCGGCGAATGCCTCGCCGGCCTGGTGGCCGCCAAAGAACAGGGCTGGGTGAACGACAGCGAAACGGCCGTGCTCGATTCCACGGCCCACGCCTTGAAGTTTAGCGGCTTTCAGGAGCTTTACTTCAGCGAAACGTTCCCCGAAGAGTTCGAGGTGGTTCCCGACAGGGCGCTCATCAACCGTCCCGTCACCGTGCAGCCGGCTGATCTGGAAAAGGTGCCGGCCCCGGGGCGTCCGTTGCAAGGGGCGGATTTCGAGCGTTTCGTGGACCTGACCAGCCGGGAGATCGCCCGCGTTTTGGATCTGAAGGAGATTTGACCGAAACCCGTGCAGACCGCCTGGGAAAACAACCCATAGCAGGGAAAGCCGATGAAAAGATCGCCGGCGCAAACGATGGTGATGGCCCTGGTGGCAATGGCCTTGGTCCTGGTGGCATGTACCACTGGGCAGGTCGATCCCGTCGCCCGGGCCGCGGCCCTGCGAGATCTGGGTGAAGCCCATCTGGTGGACGGCGCCCCCCGGGCGGCCCTGCGGGAGCTGCTGGAAGCCGAGCGGCTCAATTCTTCCGATCCGCGGGTGCACAACTTGCTGGGCCTGGCCTACGATGAACTGGATCGGCTGGATCTGGCAGACCAGCATTTTTCCAGGGCGCTGGAGCTGAAGCCGGATTTTTCAGAAGCGCGCAACAACCTGGCCGTTGTGCTGCTCAAGCAGGGGCAGTATGCCGCGGCCATCGACCACCTGGAGCGGATCCTGGAGGATCTGCTCTACCCCACCCCGCAACTGGCCGCCTGCAATCTCGGCTGGGCCTATTATCGCACCGGGCGCCAGCAGAAGGCCGAGCAGGCCTACCGCCTGGCGCTATCCCACTACAAGCAGGGCGTCGCGCAGGATCAAACCTTCATCCGTGCCCTGGTGGGGCTGGGGCGGGTCCTGTTGGCGCAAAACCGCGCAGAAGAGGCCGTGGCGCCCTTGCAGACCGCCGCCGGCCTGGTTCCCGGGCGTGCGGAGATCCAGTTTGAACTCGGGCGGGCCTACGCCGCGGTTGGAGACACCAACAACGCCCGTTACGCCCTGGGCAAGGTCATCGAATTGGCCCCGGACAGCGATTGGGCAAAAAAGGCCCGGGATTTGGCCTCCAGTCTCTAAGCCGGTTTTTCAACGAGAATCGGCTTCGCATCGAAAAAAGCTCCGGCATGACCAGGGACCTGACTTTTCGCCAAGAATTGCGCTGAAGCGGCCCCGGCTCGGGTGTCTAACATTTTTCAACTTGACTTGATTTGGGTCATCGCGTAAAAGTTGACTTCAACCTTGGGAAAAAAATAAAGGGAACACCGGATGTTCGGTCTTTTCATTATCAGCCTCATTCTCATTATTGGCGTCCTCGTAGGCCTTATTATTGCCTGCGAGGCACACCGGGGGCTGATAATGGCTTAGCGACCCATTACCCAAAGATAACAAGAATCCGTTAGCAGCCCCCGAAAGGCGCTAACGGATTTTTTTTTGACAAAATCGCGGGAGGAGCCATGAAATCCATCAAAACGGCCGGCCAGGCCAAGAAGGCAGCGGCGTTTGCCGGGCCAGCGCCCCAGGAGATGAGCGGTGCCCAGATCCTCATGGCGGCGCTCAAAAGCGAGGGGGTCGATACCATTTTCGGCTTTCCGGGCGGAGCGGTGATCGATGTCTACGACGCCCTGGTGCAAACCGATATCCGCCACATTCTCGTGCGCCATGAACAGGGCGCCGTGCATGCCGCCGATGGGTACGCCCGCGCCAGCGGGCGGGTCGGCGTCTGCCTGGTGACCTCAGGGCCCGGGGCCACCAATACGGTCACGGGCATCGCCACGGCCTACGCCGATTCGATTCCCCTGGTGATCCTCACCGGCCAGGTCCCCACCCACCTCATCGGCAACGACGCCTTCCAGGAGGTGGATATCGTGGGCATCACCCGCCCCTGCACCAAGCACAACTACCTGGTGAGCCGTACCGAAGACCTGGCCCGTGTGATCCACGAGGCGTTTCACATCGCCCGCTCCGGCCGGCCCGGGCCAGTGCTCATCGATCTTCCCAAGGATGTCGTCAACGGCCGCTCCCTTTACAGTCCTCCTGCCGGCCCGGTGCAGCTGCGGGCCTATCGTCCCACCTACCGGCCCAACAAGCACCAGCTGCGCAAGGTCGCCGGCCTGATGGCCAAGGCCCGGCGCCCGGTGATTTTCGCCGGCGGCGGGGTGATCCTGTCGGACGGCGGCGCGGAGCTCACCGCCTTTGCCCGCAAAACCGCCATCCCGGTGACCTCTTCCCTGATGGGACTGGGGGCCTTTCCGGGTACCGATCCCCTCTGGCTGGGGATGATCGGCATGCACGGCACTTACCGGGCCAACATGGCCGTTAGCCACGCCGACCTGCTCGTGGCGGTGGGCGTGCGCTTTGACGACCGGGTCACCGGCAAGACGGACGCCTTCGCGGCCCAGGCCAAGATCGTGCACATCGACATCGATCCCACCTCGATCCGCAAGAACGTGCCGGTGACCATCCCGGTGGTGGGCGACTGCCGCTTGACGATCGAGGCCCTCAATGCGCTGATCGACGAAAAGCTGCCGCCGGACCTGGCCGAACAGCGAGCCCCCTGGCTGGATCAGATCGACGCCTGGCGCCGCACCCACCAACTTGCCTACCGCCAGGCAGAGGCCATCAAGCCCCAGTTCGTGGTGGAAACCCTGCATCGGCTCACCGGCGGCAAGGCCATCGTCGCCACCGAGGTGGGCCAGAACCAGATGTGGGCCGCCCAGTTTTACCATTTTGAACAGCCGCGGCATTTCATCACTTCCGGCGGCCTGGGCACCATGGGCTTCGGGCTGCCGGCGGCCATCGGGGCGCAGGTGGCCTTTCCGGACAAGCTGGTGGTGGACATTGCCGGCGATGGCAGCATCCAGATGAACATCCAGGAGATGGCCACCGCCATGCAGTGCGGCCTGCCGGTAAAAATCGTGATCCTCAACAACGGGTACCTGGGCATGGTGCGCCAATGGCAGGAGCTGTTTTACCAGAAACGCTACGCCTGCACCGGCATGGAGGTGCAGCCGGACTTCGTCCGCCTGGCCGAGGCTTACGGGGCCACGGGGCTGCGCGCCACAAGTCCCGATGAGGTGGAGGCGGTGCTGCAAAAGGGCATCGAGACCCCGGGCCCGGTGATCATGGACTTCGTGGTGGAGCGGGAGGAAAGCGTCTATCCCATGGTGCCGGCGGGCGCGCCGATCACCGAGATGCTGCTGGTGTAACCAAGGCGGGGAAACTGTCGAGATTCAGCTTTTGAACATTGCCAGACCCGTCGGAGCGGTCCGAATTCACAACCAGACATACGAGACGGAATCACATGACTACCGAACGACACATCTTCACCATGCTGGTGGACAACGAACCTGGAGTGCTTTCCCGCGTGGTGGGCCTGTTTTCCGGCCGCGGGTTCAACATCGAGAGCCTCTGCGTGGCGGAAACCATCGATCCGAAAATTTCGCGCATTACCCTGACCACCCTGGCCAACCCGCCGGTGGTGGAGCAGATCGAAAAACAGCTCAACAAGCTGGTCAACGTCATCAAGGTGCGCGACTTGAGCGGGGACGACGCCGTCAAACGGGAGATGGCCCTGATCTGTGTTCAGGCCAAGCCGGAGCACCGGGCCGAGATCCTGCGCATCGTGGACATCTTCCGTTGCAAGGTGGTGGACGTGGGCCTGGAGCACTACATCATTGAGGTCACGGGCACCGAGGGCAAGCTGGCGGCCCTGATCAACCTGCTGCGGCCCATGGGTATCCAGAAGATTGCCCGTGCCGGCACCGTGGCTCTGCTGCGCGAGCCGAACTGATGAAGTTGGATGCTTGAAACTTGAAACTTGGGCTTGGCTGTGTGGCGGCCCGGCCCACCCCATTTGTACCTAAAAAGAGCTAAGGAGAAAACAGAATGGCTCAAATCGACTTTGGCGGCGTTGTGGAAGAGGTGATCACCGCGGAGGAGTTTCCCCTGCAAAAGGCCCGCGAGGTGCTGGCCGACGAGACGGTGGCGGTGCTCGGCTACGGGGTCCAGGGGCCGGGGCAGGCGCTGAACCTGCGCGACAATGGGATACGGGTCATCGTGGGCCAGCGTGAAGGCGGGGCTTCCTGGCAGCGGGCCGTGGACGACGGCTTTGTCCCCGGCGAGACCCTGTTTCCCATCGAAGAGGCGGCCCGCCGCGGCACCGTGGTGCAGTACCTGCTCTCGGACGCCGGCCAGATGGCGATGTGGCCGAAGATCGCCGCCTGCCTCAACCCGGGGGATGCCCTGTATTTTTCCCACGGCTTTTCCATCGTTTACCGGGACCAGACCCAGATCGTGCCGCCGGAAAATGTCGATGTCATCCTCGTGGCGCCCAAGGGATCGGGTCGCACGGTGCGCACCAATTTTCTTGAGGGCAGCGGCATCAATTCGAGCTTCGCCGTCCACCAGGACGCCACCGGCCGGGCCCGGGAACGTACCATCGCGCTGGGCATCGCCATCGGCTCCGGCTACCTCTTTCCCACCACCTTTGAAAAAGAGGTCCACAGCGATCTGACCGGCGAGCGCGGCGTGCTGATGGGCTGCTTGGCCGGGGTGATGGAGGCCCAGTACAACCTGCTGCGGCGCAACGGCCACAGCCCCAGCGAGGCCTTCAACGAGACCGTCGAGGAGCTGACCCAGAGCCTGATCCGCCTGGTGGCGGAAAACGGCATGGACTGGATGTACGCCAACTGCAGCACCACGGCCCAGCGCGGTGCGTTGGACTGGGCGCCGAAGTTTCGCGATGCGGTGGCGCCGGTGTTCGAGGACCTCTACCGCAAGGTGGTGGACGGCAGCGAGACGCGCCGGGTCCTGGACGTCAACAGCGCTCCCGACTACCGGTCCAAGCTAGAGCAGGAGCTGAAACAAATCCACGACAGCGAGATGTGGCGGGCCGGCGCTGCTGTGCGCGCCCTGCGGCCGGAGAACCGGCGCGTTTAAGGAGAAACGCCCATGGAACCACCGGTATGGCTCTACGACACGACCCTGCGCGACGGCACCCAGGGGGAGAACGTCAACTTCTCCGCCAGCGAGAAGCTCCAGATCGCCAAGCGTCTGGACGATGCCGGGATTCACTACATCGAGGGCGGCTGGCCGGGATCAAACCCGCGGGACATGCAGTTTTTCGAGCTGGCCCGTCAGGAAACCTTCGCCAAGGCACGCATCGTCGCCTTCGGCGCCACCCGCCGCCCCGGGATCCGGCCCGAAGAGGATGCCAACCTCCAGGCGCTCATCGACAGCGGAACGCCGGCGGTGGCCATTTTTGGTAAGAGCTGGGATCTTCACGTGGATTCGGTCATGGATATTGCGCGCGAAGAGAACCTGGCCATGATCCGCGAGTCGGTGGCCTTTCTCAAGGCCCGGGGCCGGGAGACGATCTACGATGCCGAGCATTTTTTCGACGGTTTCCGCGACAACCCGGACTATGCCTTGCAAACCCTGGCCACCGCCGCCGAAGGCGGGGCCGACGCCCTGGTGCTCTGCGACACCAACGGCGGCAGCCTGCCCTCGGATATCCGGACGGCCGTGGCGGCCGTGAAGCGCTTTTTTGCAAGCCGGTTACCGGTGAAGCTTGGCATCCACACCCACAACGACTGCGGCCTGGCCGTGGCCAACACTATCGAGGCGGTGGGCGCCGGCGCCACCATGGTCCAGGGAACCATCAACGGTTACGGGGAGCGCTGCGGCAATGCCGATCTGACCTCCGTCATCCCGATCTTGTGCCTCAAGATGAACCTGCCGGCAGTCTCCGATGACGATTTGCGCAAGCTCAAGAAGCTGTCGCGTTTTGTCAGCGAGACGGCCAACCTCGTGCCCCAGAGCAACCGTCCCTTCGTGGGCCAGAGCGCCTTCGCCCACAAGGGCGGCATCCACGTGCATGCCATCATGAAGGAGCCCAGGGCCTACGAGCACACCGACCCGCAGCGGGTGGGCAACCGGCGCCGGGTGCTGGTGTCGGATATGTCCGGTCGCAGCAACGTGACCTACAAGGCCCGGGAGCTGGGCATCGATCTGGACGGCGAGGGGGACCAACGCAACCGCCTGGTCACGCGCATCAAGGAGATGGAGCAGGCCGGTTACCAGTTTGATGCCGCCGACGGATCGTTGAAGATCCTGATGGAAAAGTTCACCCGCCAGTTTACGCCCCATTTCGAACTCGAGGCGTTTCGGGTGTCCATCGAAAAGGATCAGGACCGCCCGTGCGCGGCCCACGCCACCATCAAGATCAAGGTGGACGGCCAGGAGGAGATCACCGCTGCCGAAGGCCACGGTCCGGTCAGTGCCCTGGACAACGCTTTGCGCAAGGCCTTGGACAAGTTCTATCCCCAGGTGCGGACCATGCGCCTGGTGGATTTCAAGGTGCGTGTCATCGACGGCCGGGAGGGAACGGCGGCCCGGGTGCGGGTGCTCATCGAGTCCCGCGACCAGGACGACGTGTGGCAGACCATCGGGGTGAGCGAAGACATCATCGAGGCCAGTTGGCAGGCCCTGGCGGACAGCTTCCAGTACAAGCTGGCCAAGGCGGTCAACGGCAACGGTGCAAAGACGGCTGTTGTTTGAGCAAAGGCGGAGCGCCCCGGTGAAATCGACAACCTTCGGATAGGCAGGGAAGCACCATATGATGCCAAGAGGAGCCATCAACGCCGCAGCACCGCGCCGCCCCGGGCGTCGCGGTCTGCGGCCCATGCTCGATCGGACGCAGCGTTGACTGGATGATCCCCATTGTTTTTTGAAGATCCGTTTTTGTTTTAAGAGGAGACCCCATGAACGACCGTCTGATCATTTTCGACACCACCTTGCGCGACGGCGAGCAGTCACCGGGCGCCAGCATGAACACCGCCGAAAAATTGCGTCTGGCCACCCAGCTGGAAAAACTGGGTGTCGATGTCATCGAAGCCGGATTTCCCGCCGCCTCGGAGGGCGACTTCGACGCGGTGAGCCGCATCGCTGCCAAGCTGGAAACCACCCGGGTAGCCGGGTTGGCGCGGGCCTCGCGCAGCGACATCGACCGGGCCTGGCAGGCGGTGCGCCACGCCCGGCACCCGCGGATCCACACCTTCATCGCCACCAGCGACATCCACATGCAGTACAAGCTCAAGATGAACCGCGATGAGGTGATCGCCGCCGCCGCCGATGCCGTTGCCCATGCCCGCAGCCTCACCGACGACGTGGAGTTTTCCGCCGAGGACGGCTCGCGCAGCGACCGCGACTTTCTCTGCAAGGTTTTCGAGGCGGCCATCGAGGCCGGGGCCACCACAGTGAACCTGCCCGACACGGTGGGCTACGCCGTGCCGGATGAATTCGCCGACCTGGTGCGTTACGTGATGGCCCATACCCCCAACATGGGCAAAGCGGTGCTCAGTGTCCACTGCCACAACGACCTGGGCCTGGCCACGGCCAACACCTTGGCGGCCATCGGGGCCGGGGCCCGGCAGGCGGAGGTGACCATCAACGGCATCGGCGAGCGGGCCGGCAATACCAGCCTGGAAGAAGTGGTCATGGCGCTGCACACCCGGCACAACTGGCTGCCGCTGGACTGCGGCATCCGCACGGTGGAGATCCATCCCACCAGCCGGCTGGTGAGCATGCTCACCGGGATCGTGATTCAGCCCAACAAGGCCATCGTGGGGGCCAACGCCTTCGCCCACGAGGCGGGGATCCACCAGGACGGGGTGCTGAAAAACCCCATGACTTACGAGATCATGCGGCCCGAGACGGTGGGTTTGAATCGCAATGCGCTTGTGCTGGGCAAGCACTCGGGCCGTCACGCCCTGCGCGATCGGCTCAAGTCGTTGGGCTACGATCTGTCTGACGAGGAGCTGAGCCTGGTCTTCACGCGCTTTAAGGAGCTGGCGGACAAGAAGAAGAACGTGGTGGACGAGGACCTGGAAGTGATCGTGACCGAGGGGATTTTGCGCACCGCGGAGATCTTCTCCCTCGAATACCTCCACGTCACCGCCGGCACCACCGTCATGCCCATGGCCAGCGTCAAGCTGAACGTCAACGGGCGCGAACGGCGGGGGGCGGCCTACGGCAACGGGCCCATCGATGCGGCCTACAACTGCATTGCCGGTCTCACCGAGACCGACAGCGAGCTGCTGCGTTTTACCATCAGCGCCCTGACCGGCGGCACCGACGCCCAGGGCGAGGTGACGGTGCGCCTGCGCGAAAACGGCCTGGTGGCCCTGGGCAAGGGGGCCGACCCGGACATCATCACCGCCGCGGCCAAGGCGTACATCAACGGGCTCAACCGCCTGGAGTACCTCAAGGCCCACCCGGCCACGGCCAGCGGGGTGTGAGATCAACGAAACGAGGCCCGGCGTGCCAATGGCAAGTTCCGGGCCTCGTTTTTCCGAGCTTTAAACGTCCAGACTCAGGCGTCGGCCCCTAATGACCGCATTTGCCCGCCGCCTGGCAGGTGGCGCAGGCGCCGGCGTTGGGATCGATGGCAGCGGTGATTTCGAATCCGTCGGCGCCGTAGTCGATCCGCACTGGCTGGGCTTTTTGCAGGAAATCCGCGTTGATGACCCAGGTTACCCCGTCGAGTTCATAGACGGCATCGCCGGCGCGCTTCTGGTCCAAGGCAAGGGCAAAACGTTTGCAGTCCTCCTGGGTGGAGACGTAAACCCGGATCGGCTGGATCTCGCGGCCGTTGAAAAACGCCGCCGCCTTGCTTCTGGCTTCCTGGCTGACAGCGAACATGATCCTCTCCGCCATGTCCTCTTCCATTCGAAATTTTGAGATAAGCCGGTTTGCGCAGAGATCCCTCGCTGCGCTCGGGATGACAGTTCGGGTTTCTTGCGAACCCATCAAGCCCTGAATTCATGTAATTCCGGTCGGGGGCCTTGTCAATTGTCTTGCGGGGGGGCAAGCGCTTGTGGCGCGGCCGGCGAGACGGCAGAGAGGCCCGGCGGCATCGCCAGACGTTTCATTTCGAGCAAATCGTGCTAACATGCCACCATCTGAAGCCACCAATCCTTAGCTTTTCGGTTGGCGGGCAAGCCCTCACACCAGCAGCGAACACTATCGCCCATGACTTCCTGGTTCCAGCATCGCTTACGCCGCCTGCACCCCACCAACCTGCTGCTGTTCAGCTTTCTGGCCACCATCGCGGTGGGAACCCTGCTGCTGATGCTGCCGGCGGCCGCTGGCAGCGGTCGGCTGGCCTTCATCGACGCCCTGTTCACCGCCACTTCGGCGGTTTGCGTGACCGGCTTGATCGTGGTGGACACCGGCAGCTATTTTTCCGCCTTCGGCCAAGGGGTGATCCTCTTTTTGATCCAGATCGGCGGGCTGGGAATCATGACCATCTCCGTGGCGCTGTTTCAAATTATTGGCAAAAAAGTGGTCTTCCAGCAACGCATGGCCATGCAGGAAGTTTTCAGTGCCGCGCCCCGCGCTGATATCTACGCCATTTTGCGTTCGGTGATCGTTTTTACGGTGATCATCGAAACCGTCGGCGCCCTGGCCCTGTTTCTCCACTGGCAGGGCGCTTATCCGGCCGGTGAGGCAGCCAAGCTCGCCGTGTTTCACGCCGTGTCAGCCTTTTGCAACGCCGGTTTTTCCCTCTTTACCGACAGTCTGGTTGGTTTCCGGGCCTCGGGGATCGTGAATGCCACCGTCGGCAGCCTCATCGTCCTCGGTGGCATCGGGTTCCCGGTGGTCTACGAGATCTACCGCCACGCTACCGGCTCGGACAAGGGCAGGGTTTCCATTCAGACCAAGGCCGTGCTGGCTGCCAGCGCGGCGCTGGTCGGCCTGGGAGCCCTGGTGATCCTGGTTTCCGAAAAGACCACGGTGGCTTCCATGGGCATCGGCGAGCGGCTGCTCACGGCGTTTTTCCAATCCGTGACCTGTCGCACCGCCGGGTTCAACACCATCGACATCGCTTCGTTCAACACGGCCACCCTGCTGTTCATGATGTTTTTGATGCTGGTGGGCGCTTCGCCGGGATCCTGCGGCGGCGGCATCAAGACCACGACCCTGGTGGTGTTGGGCGGTTTTTCCTGGAGCCGTCTGATGCGCCGCAAGTGCGTCAACCTTTTTGGCAAGACCCTTCCCGGCGAGACCGTTACCAAGAGCGTATCGGTGCTGGTGTTCTCCCTGGCCACCATCGGCGTGGCGGTATTCGTGATCCTGTTCGCCGATCCCGAGCATGGGGCGCGCATTGGCGGAAACCGACAGTTCTTGAGCTATCTGTTCGAGACGGTTTCGGCCTTCGCCACGGTGGGGCTGTCCATGGGGGCCACCGGTGTGTTGACGCCGGTGGGCAAGCTGACGATCATCGTGCTGATGATCATCGGCCGGGTCGGGGTGCCGGCCTTTACCTATATTATCGCCGGGGCCGCCTCTACCAAGGGGATCCAGTACGCGGAAGAGAACCTGATGATCGGATAGAATGGAGAGAAGATGAAAAAATTCGTCGTGATCGGCGCCGGCAGCTTCGGCTACTATGTGGCCAAGGCGTTGTTTGAAGCCAAAAACGAGGTGATCGCCATCGATCGCAACAAGGAGCGGGTCCAGGCCGTCGAGCCCCATTGTACCAGTGCCATCGTGGCCGATATGACCGATGCCGAAATGTTGAAAAGTTTTGGGCTGGAAGAGATGGATGCCGTGATCGTGAGTACCGGGGCCAACATCAAGCCGAGTATTCTGATCTGCTTCCACCTGCAGCGGATGGGGGTCAAACGAATTATCGCCAAGGCGGAAGACGACGACCACGGCCAGATTTTGGAACAGCTGGGGGCCAGCGAGATCATCCGGCCGGGCAAGGACATGGCCAAGCGCCTGGCCATGCGCCTGACCCAGCCCAACATCTTGGAATTTCTTCCCCTGCAGGAGGATTACACCATTGCCCAGATCGATCCGCCGCGCTCGTTCATCGGCCAGCCCCTCAAGGACCTGGACCTGCGTAAGCGCTACGAAATCAACATCATCGCCGTCAAGGAGCTGGTGCCGGAGCGCTTTTTGATGGTCCCCGGCGCCGACTTCGTGGTTAAGGACAGCGATATCCTGGTGATTATCGGCAGGACGGCCGATATCGAAAAGATCAAGGAATTGAAATAATCGTCAGGAAAGGTCCCCGGCAACCGACAGACTGCGGTCGAATGTCTTGCGCAGGGAAAACTCGGCCTGTTTGCCGTCGTTCCACTGGGCCACCGGGCGCAGGTAGCCCACCACCCGGCTGTAGACCTCGCAGGCCTGGAAGTTGCGCAGCACCGGGTCCTTGCGGTGGCAGGCATCACACTTGAGAAAAAACCGCCCTTCTGTCGGTTCGTACACGGCCCCGCCGGAGATATGAATTCCGTCGGATTGGGGGGTGGCGGTGACTTCGACTTTGGCCTGGCAATCGTGGCATCGGCCGGACCAGGAGAGGGTCGGCTGGTCCGGATGGGCTTCGAAAAGATCGCAAAGGCGCTGGGCGCTCATCAGGTGCATGAAACCTGCCTCCTTGTGAAAAACGGTTTGGCATTTGAGAAAAATTGCCGGCAGGCATGGGGCGTCACGCCTGCCGGATTCATTGGAGTACTATATAGCCCTACATATAGTGTGTCAACCAGGAAAACTATCCATATCCAGTAGCCGTCCCCGGGATCCGGTCAATCGTCGATCAGGGTGTATTCCGGGATGCCATAGAGTTTGCGGATGCAGTAGCTCAGGGTGTCGGGAAGGTAGCGGCCCCAGAGCTTGATGGGAATTTCGTCGATTTCCGTTACCGGGCTCAGCCCCACGGCCAGCAGGTACTCGATGATGTAGCCGATGTTGGCCGGAATGTTGCCGAAAAGCGATTCCTCTTGTCGCTGCCTGAAGATGCGGGCCTCGTGCATGCTGCGGCCGATTTCCGATTCCAGCAGCTCTTCGTAGGTGGTCAGGATCAAATCCAGGCCAAGCTCCGAGGCGCCGTTGTGGATGAAAGCCTCGAAGTCCGATGTGCCGTCGCCGGAGGGAAGCCCTCGGCGGCGGCAGGTTTGCCGGTGCGCAGAGGCGGCAAAGGCCCTGATGATCGCATCGGCTTGGATCTGCAGGCCGATGTTGTAGTGAACGGCATTGTAGACACCTTGGTGGATCTCCTTTTCCAGGATGCGTACTCCCGGCATCTTTGCCAGGGCGGCTTCCAGGCCATCCGGGCCGAACCCCCAGTCGATGATCTTGGCGCCGACCACATCGCGGATTTTCATCTCCAGGCGGGGAAGCCTGAGGCCGCCGTCGCGGATGGTGGCCATCAGGGCCTCCTCGGCCTTGCGCTGGATCTCGGCGGGGAGGGTGTCCCGGGGCGGCGGTGCTTCGGCAGCCTCGTGCAAGAGCCTTTCAGACTGCTGCCTGAGACGTTTTCGCATGTGCAAGGCCGCATAGCGGCTTGCTTTTTCCGCGATCCGCCTGGTGCGCTTGAAGCGGCAGATGCTCAACACACGTCCGGCAGGATCGTGAAACAGGTATCCGGCCATGGGCGAGCCCACGTAGTAGTACTCTGGCAGTCGCCGGTAGTCGGCGACCAGCTCCGCAGCCCGCGGGGAGGGGCTGTGGCAGGTGGCGGTGATGAAGTCCTTCAGGCCTTTTTTGCAGTAGAGGGCCAGGGTGCGGATCTTGGCGTTGTTGAGCCGCCGGGTCAACCCCTGAACGAAGTCGACCAGGGTATGCCAGGCGATAAAGCCGTCGTAGGTGATGATCCGGGTGATCTGCAGGGCATCGTCCGGCGCCAGTTGGTTCGAAAGCCATCTTTCGGTGATCTGAAGCAGTTGATGTCGATGCGTGTAGGCAGAGATATACATGATCTTCCTGGCGGCTGGCGAAAAGCGTTTCTTGAAAATCTCGGCAGCAAAGAGGTCAAGATTCTCATAGTCGAGCCGTTGCGGGGTGTCAAACCGTTGCTGGCGATGGTTCGGTCGTCATCGCTGTATTTTGACACCCGGGGCCGGTTCGGTTATCTTGCCCAATGTTGTTTTTCACCTTTTCCCGGGAGCTACGAAATGGAAAGCAACGCTGCGCGTTGGATCATCAATGTGGTCGCCTTCATCCTTTTCGCCCTGATGGTGATCACCGGGGCTGCCGCCTGGCTGTTGCCCCACGGCGGGGGGCCTGCCAGCGCGGTTTACGGCCTGCGCCAGGCGCTGCGTGCCGTACATCAGGTCGGAGCGCTGTTGTTTTCCCTCACCATCGTGATTCACCTGCTCTTGCATGCCCGCTACATCCGGCAGAATCTGAAAAAGTCCGCCTTGATCAAGGACCGTTGACCGAATCACGTTGATTCACTTGATCCCCTTGGCCATCCTGGGGCACTGCTGATGGTGGCCGGTGTCCGCATGGTTCTGGCGTTGGCTCGGCGGGACAGTGTGCGGGCAGTACTGACAGTGGCATCATTGCCGCGCTGTTGATGCATTTTGGCCAGCCCCGCACGGGGCGACCGGAATGATTTCTCTCTGATAAGAAAGGAAGGGGATCACTTTTTGACCGGGCCTTGCGGCGGCGAGGCTGAAAGTTGACAAACGACGGCGCTTGTGCTCCGATGTCCTCGAATTTGGCCTTCCGCGTCAAGCGCTTTCCAATTCTACCAAATTCTAAAAATCTAGATTCAAACGCGCCTGCCCCGGGTGGAGTGCGCAGAAAGCGAGTTTTCCATGGCGTCAAAACGTGAAGGCGGCATCGATTTTTCCATCAATCCCGATGCGCTTTACCGCGAGGAGAGCTTTACCGACCTGCAATCCGGGGCGGTGCGGCGGCTGGTGCCGGTGCATGCTGACGGCAGCGCTGACCAGGGACGCACCCCGATTTTCATCGGGACGGCCCAGGTGCTAACCCCCGACGGCCCCCTGCCGATTCAGGCAGTTCTGGCCGCCAACAACCTCAAGGAGGCCGTGGAGGCCTTTCCCGGCGCCATGCAGGCCGCCCTTGAAGAGATGGTCAACGAGCTGGAAAAAATGCAGCGTGAACGTTCAAACTCCTCCGAGGACAAGTCACGCATTGCGATTCCGGGGAGAGATTTTTAGGGCTTTACCGTGGCAACGATAGGGGCCATTGTCGCCGACGCCTGTTTGGACGGCATTCTGGTCGGCATCATTGTCGGGCTGGGGTTCTACAACCTGGCCCTTTTCATCTTCGTGCGCGAGCACGGCTACCTCTACTTCGCCCTCTACAGCCTTTGCGCGGGGCTGTACATCCTCAGCGTCGGCGAGCGGCTGGGCTGTCTGCTCTGGCCGTCTTACCCCCGGTGGGACAGCCTGTTTTCCTGGCTCCTCGTGCTGGCCACGGTGACGTTGTTCGCCCGTTTCACCCAGCAGTTTCTCGGTACGGCCGAAAACCTTCCCTGGGGCCATCGCTGGCTCCAGGTGATGATGGTTTTGCTTTGCGCCGGTCCACTTATCGGCGCACCGTTCATCGGCCTGGAGTTGCGTCGTGCCGGCTTTGTCTGGAATACCGTCATCTCTTTGACCGTTTTCGTTTCCGCTATCATCATGGCGGTGATCTGCCTGCTGCGCGGTTTTCGACCCGCCCGGGCCTACCTGGCGGGCAACAGCTTTTTCTGTGCCGGCGTCTGCCTGTACGGTTTTGGGATTCTGGGACTCGTTCCCTGGCATCCATGGCTGAGAAACACCGCGGTGATCGGGATCGTCTTCCAGGTGATGTTCTTTTCCCTCGGCATTGCCGACCGCATGGCCAGGCTACGCCGGCGCCTGGCGGAGGAAGAAATCGAGCGCATTCGTTTTCAGCAGGAACTGGTGGCCGCCAACAACCGGGAGCTGGCCGAGCGGGTCGAAGCCCAAACGGCGGAGCTGAGGCGCGAAAAGGAAGAAACGGAGCGGCTTCTCTACAACATCCTGCCGCGGGCGGTGGCCACAGAGCTGCGCACCACCGGCCGCAACACCCCCCGTCGCCATGAAGAGGTGAGTGTCCTCTTTGCCGACCTGGTGGATTTTACCGTCACGGTGGGCACCATTCCGCCACGGAAGCTGGTGGACGAACTCAACGCCATTTTCAGTGCTTTCGATGACATCGTGGCGCGTCACGGCCTGGAGAAGATCAAGACGATCGGCGATGCCTACTTCGCGGTGGCCGGACTTCCTGAGCCCTTGCCCCGCCACGCCGTCGCCTGCGTGCGCTGCGCCCTGGAAATGACCGCTTTCATCGAGGAGCGCAATCGCCATTCGGCCCTCAAATGGCCCATGCGCATCGGGATCCACAGCGGCGGGGTGGTGGCCGGCGTGGTGGGCAAGTCCAAGTTCACCTACGACATCTGGGGGGATGCAGTGAATATCGCCGCCCGCATCGAAAGTGCGGCCGAACCGGGGCGCGTCAACCTGTCGGCTTACACCTACGACCTGGTGCGGCACGACTTCGACTGCCAATACCGCGGCAAGATCGAGATCAAGGGCAAGGGGCGCATCGACATGTACCATGTGCTGGGCCCCGCCAGGAAGTCCGCGGTGGCCCAATTTTAGCCACATCGGTCTTGACAGCCGGCGTGCAATGGGCTAGCTTGCACACAAAATATTGAGGTGCAAAAGGTATGCGCGCGGAAGACTGCATTTTTTTTCAATTGGGAAGGGCCAACCGGGCCGGCACCCGCTTCTTGAACCGCCGAGTGGCCGACCTGGGGATCACCGCGGTCCAAGCCATGGCCCTGTTTTTTCTTGCCGAGGCCGACGACGTAACCTCGGTTCACCTCGGCAAACGTCTGCAGTTGGACAGCGCCACTCTGACGGGCCTGCTCGACCGGCTGACGGCCGCTGGTCTTGCCGGTCGCCGGGCCGACCCGTCGGACCGGCGTGCTGTCCGGATCCTGCTTACCGAGGCCGGCCGGGCCAAGGTCAAACGGATCAAGACCCTGGTCGCCGACGCCAGCCGTGAATTTCTGGCCGCCTTGACCCCTGAAGAGAGGTTGATCCTCAAATCCCTGCTGAAAAAAATCCGATGAATACCAATGCCTTCAAGCGGTTGGTCAATTCTGGAGGCGATTTATACCCATACCGCCCACGGCGGCAAATACCGACCTGAATTTGTGGTGGAGATCTGCAATAGCAAGGGAGAGGTGGTGGCGCGGGTGGGGAAAAACGCTCTGCGTACGCCGCAAGGATCAACCCGGCACAGGCTGACCACCGCCTTCCAGGTAGAGCCTGAACGCCTCAAGACTGTCCGGGGTAATTTGGTCCACCGGCAAATCGCGTTTGATGGCACCCAGGGACATGAAGCGGCCCGAGACGATCTCCTCGGGCTGCAGCGTCATGGGGCCGTCGTGGACGCAGCGGTAGATCCGCCCCCAGACCCGGCAGTGCGCGTCCTCCCAGAAGAAATCGAAGCGCGTCTCCAATGGCGTTCCGGCAATGCCCGTTTCCTCGGCCAGCTCCCGTTGCGCCGCCGCGTCGTAGGATTCCCCGGCCAGGACCACCCCGCCGACGGCCAGATCATAGAAGCCCGGATAGACGTCCTTGGTATCGGTGCGCTGGTGGACGAAGAGGTCGCCGCGGGAATTGAACACCAGGATGTAACAGGCGCGGTGAATGAGGTTGTCGCGCCGCATGCGCCATCGGGGGGCGGCACAGGCAAAGCGGTTGGAGGGGTCCACCACGGCGACCCGTTCCTGGTTGGAGGGGGTGGTTGTCATCGCGGCCGCCCTGTAAACTTTCAGGAAATTTTCAGTCCTCCGGCATGGATCCCGGGTCCGGGGCCCGGGGTGACGCGCTGTTGAACAACACCGGGTACCTCCGTCCACCATTGCGTCATTCCGGAATCCATGTTCATCGCAACGAGACGGCGGGAAAAGTCCGGAAACTTCCAATGACCATCGTCACCGGCTCGATCAATCCGGTCACACCAGCGGCCGGCGGCAACGCACCTCTGGCAGTGCATCACGCAGCGGCCAGTTGCAGGGTCCGTTTTCGCTGCAGGAACCAGACGATGGCCAACAGCAGGAACGCCGGGATAAACATCAGGTGCTTGGGCGGAATGTCGGCCGGAATGTAGACATGGAGAATCTCCTGGTCGAAATCCATGCCGGCCCTTTCCGCCGGGCTGCCGAAAATGATGTTGTCCACGAAGACCCGGCCGTCTTCCACCCGGGTCTCGATGCCGATGGCCAACATCCGCTCCTTCGGCGTCGGCTCGTCGCCCACCCGCAGCATCAGGCTCTTGGTGAACGGCCGGCCGCGGAAATCTTCCCCCGCCACCTCGATTCGCAGATGGGTTCCCGGCTCGGTTTTCTCGATGATCTGTTCCAGGCGTGTCGCCTTGACTTCCTCCAGCGGTGGATAGATCCTGTCCCACCAGAAACCGGGCCGCAGGAGGGTGAAGGTTACCAGCAGCAGGGCCGCCGTTTCCCAAAGTCGGTTCTTGGTGAGAAAGTATCGCTGGGTGGCGGCGGCAAAGACCAGCATCCCGACCACGGCCCCTCCCACCACGATGATGAAATGATACCAGGTGCCGACGCCGATCATCAGCAGCTCGTTGTTGAAGATGAAGATGAACGGCAAGACCGCGGTGCGGATGTCGTAACCGAAGCCCTGGATGCCGGTGCGGATAGGGTCGCCGCCGGAGATGCCGGCCGCGGCAAAGGCTGCCAGCCCCACCGGAGGAGTGTCGTCGGCCAGGATGCCGAAGAAAAAGACGAACAGGTGGGCTGCCACCAGCGGCACCAGCAGCCCGCTTTTGGCCCCCAGGTCGACGATCACCGGCGCCATGAGGGTCGAGACCACGATGTAGTTGGCCGTGGTGGGCAGCCCCATTCCCAGCAGCAGGCTGATGACGGCGGTAAACAGGAGGATCAGCACCAGGTTGCCGCCGGAGATGAACTCGACGAACTCGGTCATCACCAGGCCAATGCCGGTCAGGGTCACCGTGCCCACCACCACGCCGGCCGCTGCGGTGGCCACGCCGATGCCGATCATGTTGCGGGCACCGCCCACCATGGCCACCACCAGGTCCATGAAACCCTGGCTAGCGCTGAACTCCTTGCCCTTGGTCTTGCGAAAATACCCCTTGAGGGGCCGTTGGGTTACCACGATGAAGATCAAAAGCATCGTGGCCCAGTAGGCGGACAGCGACGGCGAGAGGCGTTCCACCACCAGGCACCAGATCAAGGCCACCAGGGGCAGCAGAAAATAGTAGCCGGTCTTCAATGTGAGCAACAGCGGCGGCAGACGCTCGATTTCGAGGGTGATTTCCAGCTCGGGCACCGTGCAGGCCAGACGGATCAATACCAGGTAGGCGATCATCATGATGACGCCCACGATGTAGATGGCCGCATCAGGGGCGACGATCTTGATCCACCCGATGCCGTAATAGACAGCGGCGGTCAGGACGATCATCAGCAGAAAACCGGCCACGAAGGTCAGCATTTTCTGGGCAAAAGTTCCGGTGCGCCGCCGCTTCAGGCCCTTGAGGCCCATTTTGCAAGCTTCTAAGTGCACAATGTAAAACAGCGCCAGGTAGGAGATGATGGCCGGCAAGAAAGCGTGCTTGATCACCTGGATGTACGAGATGCCCACGTACTCGACCATCAGGAAGGCCGCGGCCCCCATCACCGGCGGCATGAGCTGGCCGTTGGTGGAACAGGCCACCTCCACCGCGCCGGCCTTTTCCGGCGGGAAGCCCACTTTTTTCATCAGCGGGATGGTGAAGGTGCCGGTGGTCACCACGTTGGCGATGGACGACCCGGAAACGATGCCGGTGAGCCCCGAGGCTACCACTGCGGCCTTGGCCGGCCCGCCGCGCATGTGCCCCAACCCGGCGAAGGCCGCCCGGATGAAGTAGTTGCCCGCCCCGGCCTGTTCCAGCAAGGCGCCGAAGAGCACGAACATGAAGACCATTTCGGTGGAGACCCCCACCGCCACCCCGAAGACCCCCTCGGTGGACAGCCAGTAATGGCTCATTCCCTTGGAGAGGCTGGCCCCCTTGTGGGCGATGACGTCCGGCATGTGGGAGCCGAAAAAGGTGTAGATCATGAACACGGCGGCCACCGCCATCAGCGGCGGCCCCAGGGCGCGGCGGGTCGCTTCCAGCAGCAGGATCAGGCCGATAACGCCCACCACCAGGTCAAACTGGGTGGGATTGCCAGGGCGAGCCGACAGTTCATCATAGAAAATAAAGAGGTAGGCGGCGCAGAAGGCCGCCACCAAACCCGCCACCCAGTCCTGCACCGGGATGTAGTGGCGGGGGGATCTTTTCTTGAAGGTGGGGTAGGCCGTGTACGCCAGAAAGATGGCAAAGGCCAGGTGGATCGCCCGGGCCTCGGTGGAGTTGAAAATCCCGATGTTGAAGATAAACGGCAGGGGAGAGGCATACCAGAGCTGGAACAAGGTCCAGGCCAGCGGGACAAAAAAGAGCACCTGTCTGGGAATTTTCCCGGTTGGATTGCGGGCGCCGGTTTCGGTTTGGGCGACAATTTCCCGAGCCGTTTCCAGCGAAGGCGCTTTACCGGTGGTGTTGGTCATGAGGACGATCCTTTGTCATGGAAAGCGAAACCACCGCCGTGCAAATCCAGTCAGTAGCTGTGCCAATTCGGCGATGGTATCGTCATCACAGAGCGAGCCGCTGGCATACCCCAAGAAAGCGATCCGGAAAGCGGGCGCCGCCGCTTTCCGGACCACCGAAGGGAAACGCTTACATCAGGCCGACTTCCTTGTAGTACTTCACGGCGCCGTCGTGCAGCGGTGCGGAAAGACCGTCCTTGATCATCTCTTCTTTCTTCAGGATGGCAAAGGCCGGGTGCAGCTTCTTGAACTCGTCGAAGTTCTCGAAGACCGCCTTGACCACGTTGTAGATGATCTCCTCGGGCACCTGGGCCGAGCTGACGAAGGTGGCGCCTACGCCGAAGGTATGGGTGTCGGTGTCCGTGCCCATGTACATGCCGGCCGGGATGGTGGCATAGCGATAGTAGGGGTTTTCCTTGACCAGCTTGTCGACCACCGGCCCGGAAACGTCCACCAGCACCACGTCGCAGGAAGCGGCGGCTTCCTTGATGTTGCCGGTGGGGTGGCCCACGGTGTACACGAAGGCGTCGATCTTGTTGTCACACAGGGCCTTGGAGTGTTCATCGGGCTTGAGCTCGGAGGCCAGTTTGAAAACGTCCTTGGTCCAGCCCAAGGCTTTCATCAACTCATCCATGGTGCCGCGCTGGCCGGAACCCGGGTTGCCGATGTTGACCCGCTTGCCCTTGAGATCGGTGAAGGTCTTGATGCCGGCATCCTTGCGGGCGACCACGGTGAAAGGCTCGGGATGCAAGGAAAAAACAGCCCTCAGATCCTTGTTTGGGCCGGCCTCGGCAAATTTGCTGGTGCCGTGATAGGCATGATACTGCCAGTCGGACTGGGCCACGCCCATGTCGAGTTCGCCCTGGCGGATGGCGTTGAGGTTGTAGACCGAGCCGCCCGTGCTCTCCACCGAGCAGCGGATGCCGTGCTCCTTACGGGTCTTGTTCACCAGGCGGCAGATGGCGCCGCCGGTGGGGTAGTAGACCCCGGTGACCCCGCCGGTGCCGATGGTGACGAATTTCTGCTGTGCCTGAACCGGTGCCGGGGCGGTCCCCCAAATCAGTACCAGGGCAAACGCCAAAGCGGTGGCAAAAACTAATCCTTTTTTCATGTGGACCTCCTTTGAGCTTGGGTTGGGGTTCGTCGAACGGTTTTCCGAACGAAGAAAAAAGTCCGCCGGCACGCACCGCGCGCGACTTAGGGGGCCTGGCGCTGAGGCACGGCAAACTTATGAATATAATTATTTAATTAATAACAAATCCTGGCCTGGAACACAACCATCGCTTCATGGCCTCGTCAAAACAGAGCCCGCCGCCCACTTTCCTCGTCGAAGAGAAGTATCACTCCGCTTGTCACCGTTTCCCGCCGATTTTCTCAACCGCGGATTTCTCTCTGACGTTTGGAATGACACTGTAAAGCGGGTGTCATCCCGAGGAGCACAGCGGCGAGGGCTTTGCAGTCAAGAACCCAGGCTATTTATTGCCCGGCGCCGGTGGCGCGGCATCCTTGAGAATGATGCGGGCATCGACCACGCTCAGGCCCTGTTCATGGACGATGACCGGATTGAGGTCCATCTCCTCGATTTCCGGGTAGGCTTCCACCAAATCTGAGCACAACAGCAGCAAGTTGACCAGGGCTTTCTTGTCACAGGGCGGATTGCCGCGCAGGCCGTCGAGCATCTTCGATGACTGGGTCTCCTCGATCATCCGCTTGGCGACGCTGCGGCTGATGGGCAGAACGCGAAAGACCACGTCCTTGAGCACTTCCACCAGGATGCCGCCGAGGCCGTACATGATGGTGGGGCCGAACTGGTCGTCGATCTGGGTGCCGATGATCACCTCCACGCCCGACGGCGCCATGGGGGCCACCAGGACGCCCCGGATGTCGGCCTTGGGGTTGTAGCGCCGGGCGTTCTTGACGATGGTGGCAAAACCCTGGCGCACCTGCTTTTCGGTTTTGAGCCCCACCATGACCCCGCCGGCGTCGCTCTTGTGCAGGATGTCCGGGGAGACGATCTTGAGCACCACCCGCTCGTCGATGTCGCGGGCCAGGCGCACCGCTTCTTCGGCGGTAGCGGCGATGCGGTCCCGGCTGGCCGGGGCGCCGTGGATTTCCAGCAGGCGCTTGGCCTCGGGCTCGAGCAGGGCCCGGCGGCCGTCGCGGCGCACCGTCTCGATCAGGGCCCGCCCCTCGGGGTGCGCCTTCTGGTCCGGATTGAGCTCGAAGTTCATCTTGGTGTGGTAGGCTTTGAGGTAGCGGCCGTACTCGGCCAAGCTGCCGATGCATTTGCAGGCCACGTCCAGCGAGTCGTACACCGAGATGTCGTAGTAGCGCAGCAGGTCCAGGGCATGGGGTTTTTCCGAGGCGAACAGGCTGTGGACGACGATGGGCTTCTTGTACTTGCGCACCATCTTGCCCATCTGGTGGGCGGCGTCCTCTTCCTTCAACGCCAGCGATTCGGCAAAACGGATGCCGTAGCCGCCGAAGAGGCCCACCAGCAGCAGCCCGCCGATGTTGGGATCCTGCAAGATGATGCGGGCGCAGTCGGCGAACAGGGACGGGTCGGCGTCAGTGCCGCCGGCCACGTCCACCGGATTGGGCACCGAGGCGGCCGACGGGAGGATGGCGCGGAGTTTTTCCTGGGTTTTCTCGGCGAGCCGGGGCAACTCCACCCCCAGGTCGGTGAGCAGGTCGGCGGCGATGGTGGCATGGCCCCCGCCGTCGGCCAGGATGGCCACCTGGTTGCTCTTGATGGGCGGCAGGCTCGACAGGGTCTCGGCCACGGGAAAAAGCTGGTCGGATTTCTCGATCCAAATGATGCCGGCGCGCTGGAAGGCCGAGCGGGCCACCTCGCTCATGCCGGCCAGGGCGCCGGTGTGCGATCCGGCCGAGCGCTTGCCGGTGGCCGAGCGGCCGCTCTTGAGCAGCACCACCGGTTTTTCCAGGGTCGTCTTGTAGGCCTGCTGCAGGAATTCACGCCCCTGGCGCATCCCTTCCACGTACATCAGGATGGCCCGGGTGTTCTCATCCTGGCGGAAGAACTCCAGGTATTCGTGGAACTTGATGTCCGCCTCGTTGCCGACGCCCACGTAGTAGGAAAACCCCTTGCGGCTTTTGAGCTTGGCTTCGGTGATGAGGGTCAGGGCCATGTTGCCGCTCTGGGAGAGCAGGGCGATGTTCCCCTCGGGGGCATCGCGCAGACCGACCAGATTCAGGCGTTGATGCAGGTTCATCATGCCCGAGGTGTTGGGGCCGATGAGCCGGATGTTGTTGGCCCGGGCCGTTTCCACCATCAGGTTTTCCAGTTTGCGTCCCTCGGCACCCGTTTCACCGAAGCCGCCGGCGATGATCACGGCGCCCTTGACCCCCTTGTGCCCGCACTCTTCCAGCAGTTTGGGGATGGTCTTGGCCGGGGTGGTGATCAAGGCCAGGTCCACCGGTCCCTCGATGTCCGAGATGCTCTTGTAGCAGCGCAGCCCCAGGATGCTGTCCTCCTTGGGATTGACCGGATAGATTCGTCCGCCGTACTTTTCCTCCAGCAGAATACGGATGGCCTGGTAGCCCCGCTTGGTCACGGCGCGTGATGCGCCCACGATGGCCACCGATTCGGCCTTGAGCACGCGGTCCAATGTCATGGTTGCTGTCTCCCCCGGGTGTTGTTTTAACCGTTTTTTTCTTATTGATCCTTCTTCTTGCGATCCTCGAACTCGGCCAGGGACGCCTGGCGCTCCTTGGTGGACACGCAGGCCAGGCAGGCCTCCACTTCGTAGTCCATCAGGGCCTCCAGGCTCACCTCGCCCCGGGCCATCAGCAGGCCCTTTTTGATCATGGCGATGGAAAAGGCCGAGTTGGCGGCGATCTTGGCGGCCAGCTGCAGGCATTCGTCCATCAGCGATGCCAACGGTACGCTGCGGTTGACCAGGCCGATGCGCTCGGCCTCCTTGCCGGAAATGTATTCGCCGGTGAACAGCAGCTCCCGGGCCTTGGCCGGTCCGATGAGGTCCTGCACCAGGCGCATGGCGCCGCCGGTCACCGACGAGGTCACCTTGGCCTCCGGTGAACCGATCTGGGCTTCGTCGGCGGCGATGCGGAGGTCACAGGCCAGGGCCAGCTCGTAGCCGGAGCCGAGGGCGTAGCCGTTGATGGCCGCGATGGTGGGCTTCTCGAAGCGGATCAAGCGCCGGGAGGCCTCCTGCAGCTCCGCCAGGTAGTCACGGTAGACCTCGATGCTGCGGGTCTTGGACTCCTTCAGGTCGGCGCCGGTGGAAAAGGCCCGGCCCTCGCCGGTGATGATCAGCACCCGGATGGCCGGATCGTTGCGGACATCCTCCATGGCCGCCTGCATGTCGAGCCAGAGCTGCTTGTTCATGGCGTTGAGCACCTTGGGCCGGTTGAGCTTGATGATGGCAACGGCGTCGCGCTTTTCGAAAATGATGCATTCATAGGCCATGGGATGCCTCCTCGCAAACGTCTATCTTGGAATTTGAGGTTTTTACCCGTACTTTTAAATCCTACCATAGACCTGCCATAGAATGGTGGCGCTGGCAACCGAAAAACTGTTACACTCATAAACAGCGAGAGCTGCGGCACGGTCAGGCCGACGGCATGGCCGAACTTACTTTCCCCACCCCATTGAGGTTCTTGCCCGGCAATTTATTGCGAAGTAGTGTCCGTCCAGAAATGAGAATTTTTGTTCAAGATCAAGGCCTGCGAAAAAAATAACCGCAGGCATATGGTTGATATTCCGAGGATTATTTTTTGAGCAGAACGCA
>Ga0209834_10000330_pt1 | contig 29287 bp, 23 predicted proteins | sample Mar14236cmmetaG_FD_184134 | JGI IMG/M metagenome (GOLD analysis project Ga0209834, IMG submission 184134) | Marine hydrothermal vent microbial communities from Guaymas Basin, Gulf of California to study Microbial Dark Matter (Phase II) - Marker... ... | reverse complement strand
AAAAATTACTTTTGTCTAACTGAAATCTGATGTATTATAGACATCTTTAAATTCAGGAGCCGCTTAATGAACGATGACCAGGAAAAAATTACCCTTCCTTAAACTCTTTAACTTATGTAATTATAATTCCCTAACCTTGCCCGTAAACTCAGCCCCTCCCTTTTTTTTTCCCCTTTTGCTCTTCGCTCTTTTTTTTCTTCTAGCCCCGACAGTTAATGCCGAAGTGGTCAAAGCAGTTAAAATATCCCATCCTCCTACTTTAGATGGAAAACTTCAGGAAGACTTCTGGCAGGTAGAGTCAGTAAGTCACTTTCGCCAGATTGAACCCATCGATGGAGCACCGGCTACCGAAAAGACCATCGTCACCATTGTTTATGACGAATCCAATCTCTACATCGGAGCCCGGCTATTAGATTCGCAACCAGATAAAATAATATCTCGACTGGGCCGAAGAGATGACGAAATAGAGTCAGATTGGTTTATCGTCGCTATCGACCCTTATTTTGATCATCGAAGTGGTTACGAATTGGCCATTAATCCCAGTGGTTCTATCCGGGATGCTCGACTCTATAATGACGAGAGTAAGGATTACTCATGGGATGCAGTTTGGGAGGGAGCTACAAAGCGGGACGCCTTGGGGTGGACAGTTGAAATTTGCCTTCCCTTCGATGAACTCCGTTTCCAGGAAAAAGCTACCTACACTTGGGGGATAAATTTCTGGCGAATAATCAAGCGTAAGAACGAAATTGCGACTTACTCCTGGCATCCTCGGGAAGAAAGTGGCTATGTTTCCCGTTTTGCTCAACTGGAAGGAATTGCCCACATCAAGCCCAGTCGTTATCTGGAAATCTTGCCTTACACAGTTGGTCGGGCCGATTTTCGGCCTTCATCATCAGGAGGAAAGCAATCTCCTAACTTAGCTGAAAACGCGGGTTTTGATATATGCTCAGGGCTTTTAAGTAACCTTACTTTAAATCTGACCATTAACCCTGACTTTGGGCAAGTCGAAGTCGACCCGGCCGTGGTCAACATCAGCGACCAAGAAACATATTATCAAGAAAAGAGGCCCTTCTTCATCGAAGGAGCAGAAGTTTTTCAATTTGGCTATGGCGGAGCAAGTTCTATTCAGAATTTCGGGTGGAAAGAACCTTCATTCTTCTACAGTCGCCGCATCGGGCGTTCCCCTCAAGGGCTAAATTTATTTCATCCTGATCTTCAAGGCCCGGAATGGACAACTATTTTAGCCGCAGCTAAAATAACCGGAAAGTTGGGGCCGGGCTGGAACGTAGGTTTCTTAACCGCCATTACTCCTTCTGAATACGGAGAAATAACCCAAGGGAGCTCAACTGACCAATGGGAAATCGAACCCTTAACCTCATATTCCATTTTGCGTTTGCAAAAAGAATCAACCACTGGAAACACAGGATTGGGACTAATGACCACCGGTGTTTTTCGCAAATTAAATGATTCCCCTTTGCAGTCTTACTTAACCAAGCGCGCCTTCACTTTAGCTGTGGATGGCTGGGCTTTTCTGGATGCCAACCGGACGTGGGTAATTACCGGCTGGCTAGGAGGAACCTCAATCCAGGGCGAGCCGGAAGCAATGACTAAAATCCAAACTTCTTCCCTTCACTATTTCCAACGCCCGGACGTTGACTATGTACAGGTCAACGAGACAGCGACAAAATTAAATGGCTACGGAGGCCGTCTCTATTTAAACAAACAGCGTGGACAATTTGTGTTCAATGCTGCCTTGGGATTCTTATCGCCTGGTTTCCACGCCATGGATCTTGGTTATCATTATCGCGGTGATATAATCAACGGCCATCTTCAAGTTGGCTACTGGAATTTTCATCCGGGGCGTATTCTCCGCCAATGGCAAATTACCTTAACTGCTTACCGTTCCTATGACTTCAGTGGTAACCGAACTGATGAAAATTACATATTGCAAGCCAAAGGCCAGCTTCTCAACTACTGGTCAGGATTATTATATCTTAGCTATGACCCACCTCGTTATAATCATTATTTAACCCGGGGCGGACCTATGGCCTTTTATCCTTCGGGGATAATGCGCCGTTTAAGTGTGCAAAGTGATAATCGCCGATCCCTGGTTTGGCAAATTTCTACTCATTACCGCACCCACCCCAACGGTTCTTATAACTGGTCCATCTCCACAGGATTGCGCTGGAAATTAAGAAGCAATCTAAGTATATCGCTTTCTCCTGGCTACAGTTGGCGATACTCGGAAGGTCAGTATATAACTAAAGTTAATGATCCTTTCAAAACAGAAACTTACGGAGTACGTTACATCCTTTCTGACATTATTCATAAGACTTTTCCCCTGGAGATAAGAATTAATTGGACTTTCACCCCCAAATTATCTCTCCAAGCCTATCTCCAACCTTATCTAGCGGTGGGCGACTATTTCTGGTTTAAAGAATTAGCCGCGGCCCGGACTTTCGAGTTCAATTATTTCGGCCAGGAAGGCTCCACGATATTCAAGAGCGGGAATATTTACCAGGTCGATCCTGATGGATTAGGCCCAGCCTCTTCTTTCTCCTTTCGAGACCCAGATTTCAATCTCAAATCCTTAAGGGGAACAGTTGTTCTTAGATGGGAATATCGGGGAGGCTCCACGATCTACCTGGTCTGGACCCAGAAAAGAGCTGATTACTCGCACCCTGGGGACTGGGACTTTGGCCGTGACTTTCAGCAAATTTTCCTAGCCCCTGGGGAAAATATATTTCTTTTAAAGATCAGCCATCGTTTCAAGCTATAACAATTAAAATAACCCATTCGCTCTACTCCGTTTAATCTAACCAGATTCTCCTGGCAAGGAGGGAGGAGCTCAAGCGCTTCTTTCTCATGAGAAAGCCGGGATAATTGGTCAAGTCCCTGGAGTTGCTTCTCAAATCTTCTCTCCGGGCGGCTAGCCAAGGCGCGTTATCGCCTTCCCTACCCATTAGGTCGTGGCCGACCACACCAACAACCCTCTCCAACTGACATTTGGGGCTGACAAACTTAGCCCACCTCAAAAACCTGCTTTCTCCAACTAAGAAGAAAAAGGATTTTCCGATGGATAAGGAAGACTAAGAGGTTGATTTACGCCAATATCCTCGACCCCAAGGAGGCGGAAAGCGGAAAATAAAGAGCCTCCACAATGTTTAAAAGCCACGGCTGTATGGTGAGGAAACCTTTTTTCCAAAAGCACATGGCGATAGAAACGCCCCATTTCTTTAATGGCTAAAACACCAATGCTCCCGAATGAGCGGGGGTCAACGTCAAGAACTTGCCCTTCGGCGATGTAAGCCTTGAGTTGCATTGAGGCGGTGGCCTGGAGACGAAAGATGGTTACTTCTCCTGGTCTCAATCGGCCCTCCAAAGTTCCCCGCGTTATGTCCGGCTCTTCTCCCCCCTCCAAAAGTCGATTCATAATGAGTTGGTATTTTAGGGTACCATTCACCAGGCAACAATTGGGAGTATTTCCACAGTGAAAACCCATAAAAAGATCTGTTGGTTTATAATCACCTATTTTATCTTTTGCTTGTTCAATCATATCTTGAGGAACGGTATTATTTATATCCAACAAAGTGGCGGGAAGTTGCGTGGCACATAACCCCATGTACTCACTCAAAGCCCCATAAATATCCACCTCACATGCTACGGGTATCCCCCGGGAAGCCAAGCGGGCGTTAACATAGCAGGGGACAAAACCAAAATAACTCTCAAAAGCTGGCCAGCATTTATTGGCAAAAACTCCAAATTGAGAGCGACCTAAATGATGATGAAAAAAGTTTAATAAAGCTACTTCATACTGAGCTAGCTTGGGGAGAAGATCAGGATAGGTGTTACCCGGACCCAGTTCTTGAGCCATGTCCTGAATCACATCCTTAATCCTGGCCTCTCCCTCTGCCTGACGATAAAGCTCATACAAGTCCAGCTCGCTATTTTCCATAATTTCCACCCCCAAGTCGAAAAGGGGTTTAATAGGGGCATTACAGGCAAAAAAGTCTTGCGGACGTGGACCAAAGGAGAATATTTTTAAATTTTTCAAGCCTACTAAAATCCTGGCCACAGGTAAAAATTCGGCTATTTTTTGGGCAACTTCAGGAGGTGTTCCCACTGGGTACTCAGGGAGAAAAACTCTAACTCCTCTTAGGCCAAGATTGTAGGAAGCACTCAGCAAGCCACAAAAGGCATCTCCCCGACCATGAATCAAGTTTGCAGCTTTTTCCTCAGCCGCCGCTACAAACATAACCGGTCCAGAGAATTCTTGAGCTAAAAGCGAGCTTGGCCCTTCCGGACCAAAATTGCCTAAATAAACAACTAAGGCATTTATTCCATTAGCCCTGATTTCTTCTATGGCCTTTTGGACATCAGCTTCTTTCTCGACTATGGTTTTTATTACAACCACAGGCAAACCCAGCTTCTGGCATTCCTCATAAACTTTATCCCGCCGCCTTTGAGAAAGTTCAAGAGGAAAACAATCCCGACTTACCGCCACCACTCCCAGGACAATCTTAGGAATATTATTAATCATGATTATCAGACCTCCTTTGACCATAATAAGCACCAGGACCATGTCTTCGCCGATGATGCTTGTCCAGAATATATTTAACCAGGGAAGGACAATCTGGTCTTAAAGACAGGGTAACCCAAGCCATTTCGGCAACCTTTTCCAGAATAAAACTATGACGAACGGCTTCGCGAGGAGAGCAACCCCAAGTGAAAGGCCCATGACGGGCAACAAGCACAGCAGGAACAGCCAAAGGGTCTAATTCTTGGAAACGCTCGACAATAACCTTGCCGGTATTCTTTTCATATCCTTCCTCAACTTCCTCAGGAGTAAGGGGCCGGGTTAAAGGAATAGCTCCCCAAAAAGCATCAGCATGAGTGGTCCCCAAACAAGGAATTTCTCGCTTGGCTTGAGCAAAAGCGGAAGCAAACAAGCTATGAGTGTGGGCAATCCCGGCTATTTTGGGAAAAGCCCGATAAATTTCTAGATGAGTTGGGGTATCGGAAGAAGGCCGAAGGTACCCACTAATAACTTTTCCCTCTAAATCAACTAAGACCATGTCCTCAGGTCCCATCTTCTCATAAGCCACCCCGCTGGGTTTAATAGCCACTACTCCCTCTTGATGATCAATACCACTCACATTCCCCCAAGTTAAAACCACCAGACCGGCCTTAAACAATTCGAGGTTAGCCTCCCAGACTGCTTTTTTTAATTCGGTAAAACTCATTTTCTTCTCCGTTGTTGGTCTCGAAGGTCAAGAAGTTCTTTCATCACATGAAAGAGATTCCCTGACCATTCTTTGGTCCCAAAGGCATCATGCAGATCTTTATATAATCGAAAGAGGCGAGAATAAATTTGGTGGTTTTCAGCCTGGGGACGAAAGATGATGTCTTTAACTCGACATATTTTTTCTTGAGCCTCAGGAAAAGTGGTATAGCCACCTCTTTCCTCTCCGGCAGCTACCGCCCCAGCAATGGCTGATCCTAAGGCACAGGTCTGCGAAGAGCGGGCAATTTTCATCTCTCTTCCCAAAATATCAGCATAAATTTGCATCACCAGAGGATTCTTCTCAGCAATACCGCCGCAATTTATGACCTCCTTAATCTTAACTCCGAACTCCTCAAATCGATTGATGATAATTAAAGCCCCAAAAGCAGTGGCTTCAATCAAAGCCCGATAAATTTCTTCCGCACTAGTATGAAGAGTCTGACCTAAGATTAAACCGGACAATCTCTGGTCCACCAGAACGGTCCGGTTACCATTACTCCAATCCAAGGCAAGCAAGCCAGATTCGCCAGGTTTTAGAGTGGCTGCTCTTTCGGAAAGAGCTTCATGGGAACCAAGTTTATCTCCACCCGGCTGAATATAGTTAACAAACCAATTAAAAATATCACCAACCCCTGATTGCCCAGCTTCTAGGCCGTAGAAACCTGGGAGAACTGATCCATCGACAATTCCACAAAGACCAGGAATATCGGCTAAAGGCTCATCATTGGGCCAGACCGTCACATCACAAGTGGAAGTCCCGATAATTTTAACCAATATTCCCGGAGCTATCCCGGCTCCCACTGCTCCTAAGTGAGCATCAAAAGCACCTACCGCCACGGGGATTCCAGGTGGCAACCCGAATTTCTGAGCCATCTTATCGCTGAGACACCCAGCTTTTTCATCCGCCGTATAAGTTTGCTCGTAAAGACGGGTTCGAAGTTGACCCAGTTTTGGATCTAACTTTGATAAAAATTCTTTCTCTGGTAACCCGCCCCAATCTAAGTTATACATGGCTTTATGACCGGCGGCACAACGACTCCGTTTCATCGTCATTGGATTCGTGTTTCCAGTAAGAACTGCCGGGATATAATCACAACACTCAACCCAAGAATAAGCCGCTTCAAACACTTGAGGATCAATTCTTAAACAATGAAAAATTTTGCTGAAGAACCACTCCGAAGAATATTTTCCTCCACATTTGGCCAAATATTCTGGATGCTCCCGAGCAGCTAATTCAGTTATTTCCGCGGCTTCGGCAAAGGAAGTGTGGTCCTTCCACAGCCAGGCATAAGCATTGAGATTATCCTTAAATTCAGGGTGGAAACACAGAGGTATCCCCTTGTCATCCACGGGCAAAGGAGTGGAACCGGTGGTGTCAACCCCAATCCCGATAACTTTCTCAGGAGAAAAGCCCGGCTCTTCACCTTTAGCCATCCTCACCACCTGGCGAACAACTTTGACCATGGCTTTTAAATAATCGGCAGGATGCTGCCGGGCTAAGTTAGGATCTTGGGGATCAATAATAACTCCTGCTTCTCCAGACTCGTATTCTTCCACGGCGGTGCCAACTTCACGGCCAGTTACTAATTCAATAAGCAAAGCCCGCACTGAATTAGTGCCAAAATCAAGTCCTAAAGTGTATTTCTGGTCCTCTTCCATTTTACCCTTTCTTTCTAACTAACTGGAAAATTCTCAGTTATGTCCAACTCTCTAAATTTATCTTGATTTGCTTCATTTTTCTCTTCACTAGGAGAGTCAACTCACTCCCAATAAAATAGTTGGTCAAGAAGGCTATTCTTGTCCTCTGAGAAAAAAATTAGCGCTCCTCTTAGAATTACTCCCTTATTCATCTTCGCTAGTTCCTTGTGGCCATTGCCTCAAGATGCCTGTTTACCAGGTGAAATCAGCTTTGGTAATAATCGATATTTTCTTTGGTGATAATATCAATTTGCATCATTATCTTTTTCTCCACCGGCAAGTTGAGAACCACCCGGCGGTAAAGAGCCATTAGTCCCTCATAGCCTTGTTTCTCGGACTGTTGAGAAATAAGAAAATCAATTATTCCTTCTTTTAGATATTTCTTGTTTTTCTCAATAGGATCATAACCAATAAGGTAAACTTTTTTGGCCAGAGGATTATTCTTGATGAATTCAGCCACTAGATGAGTACTGGCATTACTGACAAATATTCCCTTTAAGTCAGAATTTTCTTTAAAAACACTGGAAAAGACTTTCTTTTGAACATGAGAGGGATTATTACCATCAATATCATAAACTCTTACTTCTATTCCGGAGCACTTTTTACAGAAAGAAAGAAAACCATTGACACGGTCCTCGATATGATAATCTTCCGGGAGAACTTTTAAAGCTGCCACTGTTGCTTTTCCCTGGATTATCATCTTCATTAATTTGGCTGATAAAACTCCACTCTGAAAGGAATCCTGTCCAATATAGCTAACATAATCTGCCCGAGGTAAGAAGGAGTCAAAAAACACATAAGGCAAATCTTTAGGTATTTCGGTAATAAATTTTTCAAAAATTCGGGAAACAACCGGAGCAATCAATAAACCATCTAATTTGGTTTGAAGGAGTTCCCGGGTAATTTGATGGATAGACTCGGGAGAATACTTGTCATAGAAAAAATATTTGATTTCGATCCTTTGACCGGCTAAAGATCGAAGAGCCTTATTAATTCCATTAAGAGGAAGGGTCCAGTACATACTATCTTGGGAGGGGATGGGCATCAACACACCAAAATGAAAAGTCCGCGAGAGTTTCAAATGCTTGGCGAATATATTAGGCTTGTAGTCTAGCTCCTCAATGATCCGGCGCACTCTTTCTTCGGTCTCTTTGGCTACTCCTCCCCTATTATGGAGAACACGGTCAACTGTTCCGATCGAAACCCTTGCTCTCTTAGCGATATCTTTAATTGTTGGAATGGCTCTACCTCACTGACAATAATTTAACCAACGATTATCTATTTAAGTAAAAATTTAAAGAATCAATGTCAAGGAAAAACATTAAATTCTCAATAATCGTGTCTTCTCCTTGCTCCTAAATTATTTGAAGAATATATTATAACATATTGTTAACGATAACGTAAAATAAAAAAATTACTTGTATTCTCTTTAAATAAAAATAAAATAAATGACGAAGTGGTTGTGATTCTTGTCTTTTTTTCCTTAGGGAGACTAATTATTTCTAGCCCTCATCTGGGATCATTTCTCAGGGGCATTTTTAACTTTGAGCCCCAGATTGTTTTCCCTTATTTATTTTTCCCTTTCTTCCTATTCTCTTCATTAACAACCTTTTTTCTTTGGTTATTGTTCTTAATCGCTCCCAATTACGGGGCTCTTATGCCCCGGAAAATCAAATCTTTTCCACTAGAGGAAATTAAACTTTTAGTCAATTTAAATAATCTTGGAGGTTGACATGAGCTTTTCGAAAAAGATAGGGCCGATTCTTATCTTCTTGGTTTTTTTCCTGACCCTTTCCCAGCTGCTTCTCTTAGCTAAAGAAATCACCCCTGATGTTTATCGGGTTCTTCGTTATCGCCATATTGGTCCTCCAGGCAATAGGACGGCCGCCGTGGTTGGCGTCCCCGGTGATCCCCTTACTTACTACATCGGAGCCTCTTCAGGAGGAATCTGGAAATCAACCGATGGAGGTGAACACTGGCTCCCTATCTTCGATGACCAACCAGCTCAATCAATTGGGGCTTTGGCCATCTCTTTCTCCGACCCTAACATCGTCTGGGCAGGCACTGGGGAGGCTTTTGTTCGAAGTAATATTTCCATCGGCAACGGTGTGTATAAATCAACTGATGGAGGCCAAACCTGGCAGCATATGGGACTGGAGAAAACCGGTCGAATCGGACGGATTATTATTCATCCCCAAAACCCTAATCTTGTCTATGTCGCCGCCATGGGACATTGTTACGGCCCCCAAAAAGAAAGAGGGGTCTTTCGCACCAAAGACGGCGGAAAGACCTGGGAACATGTTCTCTTTGTTGATGCAAACACCGGTTGTTCCGAAATTGCCATGGATCCTTCGAATCCCAGGATCCTTTTCGCCGGCCTGTGGCCTCTTGTCATTCGCACTTGGGGGCGGGAAAGCGGTGGTCCCAACGGAGGTATCTGGAAATCAACTGATGGTGGAGATACCTGGACAAGATTGACCGGACACGGCTTGCCTGATCCTCCCATCGGCAAAGTTGGCTTGGCTATTGCTCCCAGCAATCCTCAAGTTGTTTATGCTCTCCTGGAAACAGGCCACCCCAACCGGGGAGTCCTTTGGCGTTCAGATGATGGTGGAAAAAATTGGCGACCGGTAAGCTATAATCGTCTTCTCAATGAGCGTCCTCATTATGCCTCCCGGTTAATGGTCAACCCGGCTGATGAAAATGAAGTTTACTTTGCCGCCAACAGCATGAGTATCACTTATGATGGAGGATATACGACTGAAATTGTCCCCTGGAGCGGAGATTGTCATGATCTCTGGGCTGACCCTCTCAATCCTGACCGGATGATGATCAGTGACGACGGAGGAGCTATCATTACCTTAAACCGAGGTAAAACGTGGAAAAGGATTAACCTCCCCGTGGCCCAAATGTACCATGTAGCAGTTGACAACCAGATCCCCTATTACGTTTATGGGGGACGTCAGGATGGAGTCGCCTACAAAGGACCAAGCACCGGGGGAGGTGGCAGAGGCTGGTCACCAACTAGAACCCTCTGGGAAGCTACAGCAGGCGGAGAATGTGGCTTTGTGCTTCCTGATCCTGTTGATCCTAATATTGTCTGGGGAGGAAGCTATAACGCTATGCTCGAGAGAGCAGATTATCGCACCGGTCATATTACCACCGCCCATGTCTGGCCAGAATCAATTTACGGTTCTCATGCCGCGGCGGTTAAATTTAGATTTAATTGGACTTTTCCTATTCACATTTCGCCTCATGACCATAATAAAGTCTACGTCGGCAGCCAATTTGTGCATCAAACCACCGACGGAGGCCAAAGCTGGACTATCATCAGCCCCGATTTAACCACCAACGATCCCACCAAAATGGGGCCCTCTGGAGGGTTAACTCGAGACAACTTAGCTGTTGAGTACGGATGTTGTATCTTCGCCATCGCTGAGTCGCCTCTTGAAGAAGGAGTAATTTGGGTAGGCTCCAATGATGGATTGGTCCACCTTACCCGTGATGGTGGTCAAACTTGGACCAACGTCACCAAAAACATCCCCAATCTTCCCCCCTGGGGAACTATCTCTAATATCGAGCCATCCAAACATAGCAAAGGCAAAGCTTATTTGACGGTTGATTTTCATCAAATGAATAACCGGGATCCATACCTTTACAAGACCACTGATTATGGGCAAACCTGGACTTCCATCAGCTCCAACATTCCTCGCAGTGTTTTCAGTTATTGCCATTGGATTCATGAGGATCCGGTGCGACCAGGCCTACTTTATCTTGGGACCGAAAATGCCATTTACGTTTCTTTTAATGACGGGCGAAGTTGGCTTCCTCTCCAAAACAAGCTCCCTCATGCTCCCGTCCATCATATGGTTGTTCAAACTCACTTCAATGATTTAGTTGTCGGCACTTACGGTCGTGGTTTCTGGATTATGGATGATATTACCCCTCTCCAGCATTTAACTGAAGAAATTTTGGATAAAGCAATCCATTTCTTCCCCCCTCGTCCAGCTTATCGGCTGCATAGTCGGGCGGGTGGCCCCCAAGTTTCTCCCCGGGCCTATTTTAATTACTACCTTAAGGAAACTCCCCAAGGGGATGTTAAAATCACCATCCAGAATGAAAAAGGAGAAATAGTCAATACTCTCCAAGGAACAAAGCATCCTGGAATTAATCGAGTAACCTGGAACTTGAGATACACTGGAGCCCGGCAGGCAAAACTTCGCACCAAACCTCCCGGAAACCCCCATGTGGTGGAAGAAAAAAGATTCCATCAACTCTGGGAAAGAGAAGGTTGGTACCCCATCTTAAGTTGGGGCACCTATGGTGGTTTCCGCGGCTTCCTTGTTTCCCCAGGAAAATATACAGTCAAATTAACAATTAATGGTCAAGACTACACTCAACAACTTGAAGTCCGGAAAGACCCCCATTCGGCCGGAACAATCGATGATATTAAAGCTCAGGAAGCTTTTCAGAAACAGATAAGAGCTCAACTTAATACCGTCTCCGATATAATTAATGAAATCGAATGGTTGCGAAAGCAACTAGTTGATCTTCAACAAGTGGTCAAAGCTTCTCCCCCTAAAGAAGCAATAATTCAGGCTATAAATGAATTTAATCAGAAATTACGCGGAGTTGAAGACGAACTATTTCAACATATATTAGCTGAGGGAGACTCTAAATCTTTTCGTTATCCCCAGAAGCTCTACTGTAAATTCTCTGTTTTAGCTGAAGATGTCTCCAAATTAGCTGACTTCGCTCCTAATAAACAACAGAAAGAAGTTTTTGAAGCCTTAAGCAAGAGATTAGAAATTCAAAAACAAAAGTATCGTCAAATACTGCGGGAAGATTTACCTGCTTTTAACAAATTCTTGGCAGAGAATGGTCTCGCTGGAATAATCCGGCTGGTAGTTTGGCAGGAGGGAAAGTAGACAAGGAATAAAAAAGAAACCAGTAAGGAGAAGAGAAGAAAAGAAATGAAATGAAATGATAAGATAAAACAAATTAAAAATAAGGAAATAATTAGGCTAAAGATAAAGCCGGAAAGGTAAAATTGAAATAAAGAAGATTAAAAACAAGAATGTTGTTTTCGAAAGAGAATTAAGATAGAAATTTTTAACTTTTTCAGGTGAATTACGGAGAAAGAGGCGATAATTGAATATCTCCGGCCCAAAAAGGAGGGAAGTTTAATAAAAATTTAATAAACCAACTGATATTCTAGATAAAATTTTTAATTATTAATAAAATGATTCTGCTGAAAATGAGCCCAGAAAGATAAATAGTAAATAAAGAGGATAAGGAGGTGTTTAATGACCAAAAAAATTGTTTTTCTTGGTCTTATTCTTTCTCTGGGATTAATATTTCTCGCTTGTCAAAAAGAGGCATCTTTTCCTCCTATTGAAGTTCAATACCCAGTGACTAAAAAAGTTGATGTGGTCGATGACTACTTTGGCGTCAAAGTAGCTGATCCATACCGCTGGTTGGAAGATATCAACTCAGTGGAAGTAAAAAAATGGGTTGAAGAACAAAACAAAGTTACCTTCTCCTACCTAGAACAAATACCTTTCCGGGAAAAAATCAAACAGAGACTCATGGAACTCTATGATTATCCCAAATATTCCAGCCCCTTCCGGGCCGGAAAATACTATTTCTTTTATAAAAACGAAGGCCTCCAAAACCAATCAGTCCTTTATATTCAAGAAGGCCTGGAAGGTGAACCGGAAGTATTCATCGATCCCAATAAACTTTCCCCTGATGGAACAGTCAGAATTTCTCTAATTGGCTTCTCTCAAGACCACCGCTACGTAGCCTACTCGCGTTCGGAAGCTGGCTCTGATTGGCGAGAAATACATGTCATGGAAATAGAATCTCGCCGGGAACTCCCCGACATCATCAAGTGGGTTAAATTCAGCGGGGCAGCTTGGTGGAAAGATGGCTTCTTTTATAGCGGTTATGATCAACCTCAACCGGGTGAAGAGTTAAAAGCCCAAAATAAATTCCAAAAAATATTCTATCATCGCCTCGGTGAACCTCAAGAAAAGGATATTCTTGTTTATGAAGATAAAGAGCATCCCTTTCGTTATTTCGATGCCTCGGTTACTGAAGATGGCCGTTACCTGATTCTCTCGGTATCCGAAGGAACAAGTGGTAATGAGCTTTATTACACCCCTTTAGGAGACGGAAAATTTGAATTTGAACCACTGATTAAGGGTTTCGATCACGACAGCTACGTCATCGATAATCGGGAAGATAAATTTCTCGTTTACACCAATATAGACGCCCCTAAATACCAAGTTGTTTTGATCGATACGTCTCGCCCAGAAAAATCCAACTGGCAAACTATCATCCCCGAAAAAGAAGAAGTTCTTAACCAGGCCAATACCGCGGGAGGCTATCTCTTCGGCCGTTATTTAAAAGACGCTCATTCCCAAGTGTTTCAATATGATTTAGAAGGAAATCTGGTTCGAGAAATAGAACTTCCTGCCTTAGGCACAGCCTCTGGTTTCTACGGCAAAAAAGAAGACAAAGTTCTCTTTTACACTTTTACTTCCTTTACTTATCCCCCCACTATCTTCAAATTTGAAGTGGCCACTGGTCAGTCTGAAGTCTTTCGAAAAGCGGAGATCACCTTTAATCCTGAAGATTATGTCACCACTCAAATCTTTTATCAAAGTAAAGACGGGACTCAAGTTCCGATGTTTATCGTCCACAAGAAAGGACTAAAGAAAAATGGACGCAACCCTGCTCTTCTCTACGGGTATGGTGGATTCAACATTAGTCTTCTCCCGTCATTCAATGCCTTACGAATTTTCCTGCTGGAAAATGGTTTTGTCTATGCTCAAGCTAATCTCCGGGGAGGCGGCGAATATGGAGAAGAATGGCATCGAGCGGGAATGCTTTTAAATAAACAAAATGTTTTTGACGACTTTATTGCAGCCGCTGAGTATTTGATCAAAGAAGGTTATACTTCATCAGAAAAACTGGCCATTGCTGGAGGATCTAACGGCGGTCTCCTGGTAGGAGCAGCCATGACCCAACGTCCAGAGCTGTTTAAAGTGGCCCTTCCGGCAGTGGGAGTAATGGATATGCTTCGCTACCATAAATTTACCGTTGGCTGGGGATGGGTGGTCGAATATGGCTCTAGTGACGAAGAAGAACATTTTCATAATCTATATTCTTATTCGCCCCTTCACAATATCAAAGACGGAGTCAGCTATCCAGCCACTCTTGTGACTACCGCTGACCATGACGACCGGGTTGTCCCTGCCCACTCTTATAAATTCATTGCCACTCTCCAAGAAAAAAATAAGGGTCCCAATCCAGTATTGATAAGAATTGAGACGCGTTCGGGACACGGTTCGAGTAGCACTACCAAAATGATCGAAGTGACAGCCGATGAATATGCTTTTATGTGTTACAACCTGGGGGTAAAAATTAACTGATCATTATGGGCTGAACTGCTGTTCTCCAAACACTCTTCTTTATTGTGGGGAGAGACAAAATTGAGAAGCCAGGAACAATGACCAAGAGAAGAAGAAGGAGAAAGTGGAAAGAATCGGCCCCGAAGCAAGTAAGTAAAGAAGAAAGAAAGGAAAAGTCAATAGAGAAGAGAGAAGAGAAGAGAAGAGAAGAGAAGAGAAGAGAAGAGAAGAGAAGAGAAGAAAAGAAAAGAAAAGAAAAGAAAAATAAATATGAACGAAGTGAGTTATCAAAAAAAAGATTACAGAAATAAGAAAGGGATTCAATAAAGCATAAGGGAGAGAAAAAAGAAGAAAGAAAGAAAAATAAAATAAAAGGAGGTAGTCATGAGTAAAAAGTGGCGAATTATTTTAATCATTGGCGCCATCGGGCTTAGCGGATGGTTAATAGTATCCTGTGCTCCGGCAGAAAAAGCCCCGCCAACTTCTAAAACAATAATTAAAATTGGCGAAAAAGAAATCCAAGCTAAAGATGAAGCTATCTATCGGACCCGAGAGTTTAACGGACGAAAAAGACAATTCCTATCCTTAGATTTCTCTTCTATCGATAAGCCAGCCTCTTTAGAAGAATTTGTTCAGCATTTCCATTTTCCTCCCATCCGGCAATATCGGACAGGAACATGTTGGTGTTTCTCTACCACCTCTTTTTTAGAATCAGAATTAAAACGTCTCGGCCGGGGAGAAATAAAACTCTCGGAAATTTACACTGTTTATTGGGAATATGTAGAAAAAGCCCGTCGTTTTATCCGGGAAAAAGGCAAATCATTTCTGGGCGAAGGTTCCGAACATAACGCCGTCATTGCGCGGATGAAGCAATACGGAGCTGTGCCGGCGGAAGCTTATTCCGGTCTCCTTCCCGGGCAAACGGAGCACGATCATTCCAAACTCTTTCGAGAAATTAAAAATTATTTGGAATTCTGCCGCGAGAATGAATATTGGGACGAAGAAAAAGCCATCGGTTATGTAAAATCAATCCTTAACAAATATTTAGGACCACCCCCGGAAAAAATTAGCGTTAACGGACAGGAAATGACTCCCAAAGAATATCTAGACCAGGTTCTCCAGCTCCCTCTCGATGATTATGTGTGCTTTATCTCCTTTAAATATTTACCTTTTTACACTAAAGGTGAATTTAAAGTCCCTGACAATTGGTGGCATAGTCAAGATTACTACAACATCCCCTTAGACGAATTTTACAACACCATCCTCAATTCTTTGAAAAACGGTTACACCGTGGCCTTGGGAGGTGATGTTTCCGAACCGGGCATCTACGGGGCAGAAGATGTGGCTATTGTCCCTAGTTTTGATATTTTACCGAGCCTTATTGACCAGGATAGTCGAGAGTTTCGTTTTTCTAATGAAACTTCTTTCGACGACCACGCCATTCACGCTGTTGGCTACTGCCAGCATGGCGATCATACCTGGTTTTTAATCAAAGACTCTGGCGGGGGAGCTCACCGGGGTCAATTTAAAGGTTATTATTTTTATCGCGATGACTATGTCCGGTTAAAGATGCTAAACTTTATGGTTCATAAAGATGCTGTAGCTGATTTACTAGCCAAATTTTCCGAATAATTAAATAATTAAAATTAAGAAAAAAGAAAATTTAGCCTGGCCAACCAAGGAAGAAAAAATAGATTAAAACTGGATTAAAAGGTTTTCAAAAAACGAAGTGAGGGAGAGTTTTTCTTTTAGCTCACGCTGATTACTCGGGTTGGAATAATGGTCATAATTATCTTCACGGATACCGGACTAATGAAAGAATGGATAACCACTAAGTCTTGCTGTCTGTTAATATTTAAGGGGTGAAAAATCTCTTGAAAAAAGCCAACTACAGGGCTTGTTATTCAGTTAATTAGGAGAACAAGCAGCTATTTCATTTACAAGTATCCAACTATGAAACAAAATAATTATCGATTCGAATTAATCAAAAAATAAAGGAGGGAAAAATGGGTCATTACCCGACATAACCAGAGTGTCCGTTATGAAGTAGACAAAAAGATAAAACCCAAGTTCTTCATAATGAACCTGGAATCAAAAGCCCAAGAAGAAATTTTTCCTGATCCCCAATTTAAGCCCACCATGTTTGCTTGGGATCTCGATAACCAAGGGTTTTATTTTTCGGTAACCCGCACTTCTGACTATTTAAATGAAGGTCCTGGAGCTGATTTCCTGTATTATTACGATTTGAAAACTAAAAACTATACTGAAGTCAACCTAGATTGGGATTGGGGACTTTTTTATCTTGGCTTTCAAGCTCGATCCGATGGCTTTATCGCTTCCTTAGCCAATGGAGCTCGCCCCAAATGGCGTCGCTATTACCGAAAAGGGAAAACTTACGAATATCAAGATCTAGAAGGAAAGCACGCAGCTAATCTTTACCGACTCGTTCTCCACCGGACAAAAGACATTGCCATTTACCAATTTACCACTGCCTCTACCCCCCCTCAATGGTATCTAGGACGCTTGCAAGGCCATGGCCAGCCACTGGGCAAAAATGCTTGGATGCCTGAGGACCAAAAAACAAAAGAAACTCCGCCGCTAAACTATATAGGTCTGCGGGTGGTTAAGGAGATTAGGGTAAAAAAAGAGCCATCGTAATAACGAACTTCAGCAATTAAATTAGTCCCAGAGACTTGCCTTACCGGCCACAGCAGTTTACAATACCAAAATTGATGGACTATTTACCGGCCGATTTCCAAGATAGAGGACTCTTTTTAGAACTTTTTGGCCAAAACGTCTATGCCGTCGGCGGTTTCATCCGCGATCATCTCCGAGGAAACCCCACCGAAGATGTCGATCTCCTCATCTTAAGGCATCAAGTTGATGAGATTACAGCTAAATTAAAACCCCATGGACGAGTCGACCTGGTCGGGAAGAGCTTTGGGGTAATAAAATTTACTCGAAAAGGAAAAACATACGACATTGCCCTTCCCCGCCTCGACAAACCAGAAGACTCCAAAAAAAGGACCCATAAAGATTTTAAAATAATCACCGATCCCAATTTGCCCTTAGAACAAGACTTAGCCCGGCGAGATTTCCGGTGTAATTCCATTGCTCTGCGTTTAACCGACGGTCGACTGATCGATCCTTTTCGGGGACAGGAAGATATCAAAAACAAAATTTTGCGAATGACAAATCCCCAAGCCTTTCCGGAAGATCCTCTCCGAGTCTTGCGGGCAGCCCGGTTTGCGGCCATTCTCAAGTTTTCCATCGATCCCTCAATTTACGAACTCGCTCAAAAGATAGACCTCAGCGGACTCAGTCAAGAAAGAATTAATGACGAACTCTTTCGTATCCTCTTTAATTCAGACGAACCTTCAAGAGGTTTGGCTGAATTTTTTAAGCTCGGTGTTCTTAAACAACTATTTCCTGAGCTATATGAGTTAACTTTGTCCATCCAGGATGCCATCTTTCATCCCGAAACAGATGAATTCGGCCACCACACTGTCTGGCCTCATACTTTAATTACCATTGATCAGGCCCATCGCCTCGCCCAAAAAAACAACCTTCCTCCGGCCAAAACCCTCTGCCTCCTGTTGGCTGCTCTTTTCCATGATGTGGGCAAGCCGGCTACGGTCACTTGGGAATATAAGAATGGCCGAATGGTCATCACCAACAAAGGACATGATATCCTTTCAGAAAAAATAACCACCCAGGTATTCAACCGGATGAAGCTTTTCTCCTGGAATGGGGTTGATGTGCGAAAGATAACTTTAAATCTAATCCGCTGCCATCATCGACCCTCTGAATTATGGCAAAACCGGGAAGTTATTACCCGCAAGGCTCTTAATCGCCTGGCTGCCGACGTTGATGGCGAAATAGATCTCCTTATCTTTCTTGATGTCGCCGACCGAAGTGGACGTTCTCCTCAACCAATTGAGGAACTTGACCAAGAAGGTCAATGGCTTAAACAAAAATTTGCCGAACTAAATGTGTCCCAAGAGACCATTAAACCCCTGATCCTTGGCCGACACCTCCTTTCTCTTGGTGTCTCACCTGGACCGAAAATGGGCAAAATTCTCAACAAGCTCTATGAATTCCAACTAGACAACGAGTTTCAAACCTTGGAAGAGGGTTTAAAGATAGCCCAAAAAATAATTGCTCAAGAAAGGGAAAAACAAAGCTTCTCTAAGGCCTCCAGGCCCAGCAAGCCTTCCCCACCTAAAAAGAAAACATCCGGCAGAAAAGATAAAGATCAGCCAACTAATTCAAAAAAAAGGGGGAAGAAATAACCATCAGAGAGAAGAAGAGATCTCATATATGGATGACTTTCCAAAGGCTTCCCTACCCGGCAGGCAATCAAATGTTCAAAAAAAGCTTAAAAGAATGAATTGCTCTCCACTTATAACAACAATGAGGAGGAGTAATAAATGTCTATTTTAGTCACGGGGGGAGCAGGTTATATCGGTTCTCATACGGTAAAACAACTCCTTCGCGAAGGGTTTAAAGTCGTTATTTTCGATAATTTTTCCTCCGGAAAAGAGGAACTAATTGTCGGTGGTCAAGTCATTAAAGGAGACCTCCGCAACCGGGAAAAAATAAAAGAAGTTTTAGCTTCCTTTCCTATCGAAGCAGTGATTCATTTTGCCTCCTTAATTCAGGTGGGAGAATCGTACCAAAATCCCCAGAAATACTACCACCATAATCTTGTCACTAGTCTTAATCTTCTCGAAGCAATGCTGGAAAATAAAATCATGAAATTTATCTTCTCTTCGAGCGCCGCTGTTTATGGCCTCCCTAAAAAAATTCCAATTCCCGAAAACCATCCGCTGTCTCCAGCTAATCCTTATGGACAGACAAAATTTTTTGTCGAAACCATGCTCCAAGACTACAGTCGAGCCTACGGTCTCCAATTCATCTCCTTGCGTTACTTCAATGCCGCCGGAGCTGATCCGGAAGGCCAACTGGGCGAGATGCACGAGCCCGAAACCCATCTCATTCCCAACATCCTCCTCACTCTCTTAGGGAAAAAAGAAAAATTTTATCTTTACGGAACTGATTTTCCTACTCCTGATGGCACAGCCATTCGTGATTACATCCATGTCACTGACCTCGCCACAGCTCATGTCCAAGCTCTTAAAAAGCTGTTACACCAAGAAATCCATGCCGATTTCATTAACTTGGGAACCAATAAAGGTTACTCCGTGCTGGAGGTTATTCGTCAAGCCGAAGAAGTCACTGGTTTAAAATTGAACTACCTTCCTCGTCCTCGCCGTCAGGGAGATGTTCCCATTCTTTTAGCTTCACGGGAAAAGGCAGAAAAAAAACTGGATTGGCTTCTTAATCACTCCGACTTGAGCACCATTATTAAAACAGCTTGGGAATGGCACCAAAAAGTCAGCTTTTAAAATCCCAGGACCAGGCTATACTAATGACCCAACTTCTGAAATAGATGACGCCAGGCCGGGTCTTCACAAATCCGAAGCCCCAAGAGTTCAAAATTGACTTATCAACCCTCAAATGGTATAAATACAACCTCGTTAACCGTGAAAAAAGTTAAATCTAATTTAAGAATAATATTAATTTTCCTGGCCTTAAATCTTTTTTCTTTTTCCTTCTGGAATTGCTCATCATCCCCGGGACCCGTTATCAGCCCCGAAAAACAAACCTCCTCCAGTAGCGGCGCTTCTGACGCTGAAAAAAAACCAGCGGCTAAGAATCTAACAACCGAAGAAAAGCCCAAAACAACAACCACCCAGGAGTCGCCAACTAAGACTGAAAAAACAAAGCTTAATTCATCTTTTACTGAACTATCAGTCCCGGAAAAAAAGTCAGAAAAAGATGTTTCTGATTCTAACTCCCAGGAAGAAGAAGCCCTAGATCCAACCCGCTGTCTTGAATTAGCTTGGCAAGCTTACCAGGATGCCCAAACAGCCTGGGATAAAGGGGATTTGGATACGGCTCTACTTGCTTTAGATGAAGCTTTTGGTTTTTTGCTCGAAGCAGATTTCCCCCCGGATTCTCCCCTAATTCAGGATAAGAATGACCTTCGCTTGCTTATCGCTCGCCGGATTCAGGAAATATATGCCTCTCGAATAAGTGCAGTGATTGATAATCACCGCAGTATTCCTTTGGAAGAAAATAAATATGTTCTGGCCGAAATAAAAAATTTCCAGACGAAAGAACGCAGTTTTTTCGAAGGTTCTTATCGCCGTTCGGGCCGCTATCGACCTTTTATCCTTAAAGAACTTCAGAAAGAAGGTCTTCCCGAGCAGCTTTCTTGGCTTCCCTTGATTGAAAGTGGTTTTAAAGTCAATGCCTATTCCCGGGCCCGAGCTCTCGGTTTGTGGCAATTTATTTCCTCAACCGGTTATCGCTTCGGCTTAAAACGGGATCGCTGGATTGATGAGCGAATGGATTTTATCAAAGCCACTAAAGCTGCCATTCAATATTTAAAGGAATTACATTCTTTTTTTGGTGATTGGACTACTGCCCTGGCGGCTTATAACTGCGGAGAATTCCGCGTACAAAAGCTTATTCAGGCCCAAAGAATTAACTACCTAGACAATTTCTGGGATCTCTACATCATGCTCCCCCGGGAAACAGCCCGATTTGTTCCCCGCTTCATCGCCACATTATTGATCATTTCCAATCCTGAGAAATACGGATTTTCCCTCCCCCCACCAGACCCACCTCTAGAATTTGAGATTGTGGAAATTAATAAGCCTTTTAAACTGGCAACATTAGCCAAGAATCTAGGCATTGAAAGTAAAGTTCTGGAAGAATTAAACCCTGAGTTGCGACATAAATCTACTCCTGATCGAATTTATTCGCTCCGCGTTCCCCCAGGCTATGGAGCAAAGACTTTAGCTTCTCTGGAAAATATCTCCCGGTGGATTCCTCCCGAGGCGACTTACGTTGTTCATTATGTTCGTCGGGGCGAAACACTCTCTACTATTGCCCAACGCTACCGAACTACGGTTTCAGCTATCGCCCGTTTAAATAGATTGAGAAGCCTTCACCTCATCCGTCCCGGCCAAAGACTTAAGGTTCCTTCTCGAAGCGGCTACTTATCTTCCCGACCCTCTTCAATGAGCTTGACCAAGGAGGGAGAAAAGTTGGTATATATCGTCAAAAGAGGAGATAGCCTCTACCGCATCGCTCGCGCTTTTAATACCTCAGTGAAGCGTATCAAACAGATGAACAATTTGTCGAGTAATGTCTTACGAGTAGGGCAAAAACTTACTATCCAAGAAGGAATCCCTGGAGGAGCTCAGGTTTATGTGGTCAAGAAAGGCGATACACCTTACAAGATTGCTCAAAAATTTGGTATGAATCTGGAAGTTTTGCTTAAAATAAATGGATTATCTCGTCAATCAAAGATATACCCGGGGCAGAAGCTCTACGTTCAAGCTAATAATAACTAATTCCAGAGATGAAAAATAATTAATTTGCTCTCCTTTCTAATTTAACTCCCTAGAAACAAACAAAAAAGTTAATTCGCAAATGAAAAATTTATTCCTTGAGAGAGTTGGTCAAAATAAGGGTTCTCTCGACCTCAGAAAGCATTTTAATCTACTCACTTCATGTGTCTAGGCTTCTTTTATCCAAATCTCTATCAAGCAAACCTATGCGCTCTTCAACCTTGGGGAGGAAAAGATGACCAGCATCGGAACTGACATCTCCGCCGTTGAATCCAGATTCTATTTTTCTCCAGCCAGTATTTCAAAAAAGGGCCCTTGTTTTCTACAATTTTTCTTGGATGTTTTTTCTTCTTATTCATTCTAACCTGTTATATATCAGTATATTATGAAGAGAAACGGCTCTTTTTTATGAATTATTCAGGCTAATCAACTTCAATCCCGAAAAAAAAAGATTCTTTCCCAAAAGATTTAACTATTGACAAAAAGAAGAAAAAGACTTAAATTATTAATGATATTGGTTATCATTATCAATAGGAGACGCCCAGATGGCAGGCCCTTATAATTGGCGGCACAGATTTCAGGGCACGTGTACCGTTGAACTATGCCTAAAGAAGTAATACTTAATCTTCTAAGCAGAACATCTAAGCACATGAGTGCCAAAGAAATCCATGCTACTCTGTATAGAATGCATCCAAGAATAGGCCTAACTACAATCTCCCGTACTCTTGATCTTCTTTATAGAATGGGCCTTATTTATAAACTGGATATCGTTGATGGACACACTCGTTACGAATTCCGCTCGGGTGAAAAAAAAGAGCACCACCATCTAATCTGCCCCAAGTGCTGAAAAATAATCGATTACAGTGATTTTATAGATGAAGAAATGGAATTCGTTAAGAAATCAAAAAAACATGGCTAGAAAATACAATTTTCTTATTCAGGACCATAATATTGAATTTTATGGTTTATGTGAGAAATGCCGATAAAAAATTTTAAAGAAAGGAGGTAATTAAAATGCCACTAGGTGATAGAACAGGTCCTTGGGGACTCGGTCCTATGACTGGGCGCGGCCTGGGGTATTGCGCAGGCTTTCCTGTTCCTGGCTATATGAATCCAGGGCCAGGCTTATGGTTTGGACGCGGCTTTGGCTTCGGAAAAGGATTCGGTAGAGGATATGGTTTTGGCCGAGGCCGCGGTTGGGGAAGAGGTTTGTTTGGCCGTTTCTGGGGATATCCTTATCCTCCAGCAATGTCCTATGGCTACCCTTGGGCAGCTCCCTATGGTTACCCTTATCCTTATAGCTACGGCTATCCTTATCCACCAGCTCCTGCTGCTGGCTATCCTGGCTCACCTTCTACCCCAAGTAGCAGCCAGAAAAAATAAAGACTGATCACAACCTTATTGAAAGGAGGTAAAAAATGCCTTTTGGAATGGGACCAGCAGGATGGTATGCTTGGCCTTATATGGCTTATTGGATGAGGTACTGGTTTCCACGGTGGCCTTTCCTTTACTTTGGTTACCCTTGGTACTTGACAGAAGCAGAGGAAAAGGCCTTTCTTGAAGACCAGGCTAAAATACTCGAAGATCAACTTATCCAGGTCAAAAAAAGACTGGAAGAGCTGAAAAAGCAAGAAAAGGAGACAAAATGAGAAATAGACATAGGTGGATGTTTTATATGACAGGCTTGCCTGGCTGGATGAGATTCGGTTTTTCTCCTGGCTGGATAGGCAGAAGCCCGATGGGTTTAGGCCCAGCAGCTCAATATCTACTACATGGAACATGGCCAACCCCTCAGATGGATTATGCTTGGCAGCAAGGCCAGATTCCTTTTTCTCCTAGGCCGGGATTTCCCCAACCAAACTTTCTCACTCCCTATGATCCCTGGGGAATAGCTGAATTGACTCCTGAACAGGAGCTGAATTTCCTTAAAGCAGAAGCCGAACAGCTAGAGGATGAACTAGCCGGCATAGAAAAAAGGATTAAAGAACTTGAAGGAGAAATCAAATGAAGATTGCAGTTTCAGCTTCAAGCCCAGATCTTTCCAGTCCAGTTGACCCAAGATTTGGCAGATGTTCTTATTTCATCTTTATCGACCCCGAAACAATGAAGTTTGAAGCAGTTGAAAACCCCAATATCTCAGCTCCGGGAGGAGCAGGCATTCAATCTGCTCAATTTGTTGTTGACAAGGGAGCCAAGATAGTCTTAACAGGAAGCTGTGGACCGAATGCCTTCCAGACTCTTCAAGCAGCTGGAGTTGAAGTTATCGTCGGAGTAGCCGGCAGCGTAGAAGATGCTGTCCGGCAATATAAATCTGGCCAATTCCAGCCAATTTCTCAGCCTAATGCTCCAGCCCATTCTGGCATGGGTATGGGGCCTGGCTTCGGACTAGGCCGGGGGATGGGAAGAGGCATGGGCGGTGGCTTCGGTCGAGGAATGGGGACAGGAAGAGGATATGGTTACGTTCCTCCTTCACCAGGGTCTCCTTTTCCTAGTCCAGCTCAATCCGCATCCTCCCCAGAGGAAGAAATAAAATATTTAAAACAGCAGGCTGAATATCTCCGCCAGCAAATGGAAAATATCACCAAAAAAATAGAGGAACTAGAAAAAAATAAAAAATAAAATTACCAACGAATGGATCCTCGAATGCAAGTTACTGTTTCTATGCCTAACATGTCCTCCGCGTCTCGGACAAAAAAGAGGTTCAGGGCCTGGGGGTTATTGTGTCTGTCCTTCTTGTGGGGCCAAAGTTCCCCAGCAGGAAGGCGTTCTCTACTACTATCAACAAACGCACCCTTTGGGGATCGTTAGGGAGAAGGTTTATGCCTATATACGAGTACAAATGCCAAGATTGTGGTCATATAACCGAAATCTTTGTCCGCTCTGTTCATGAAAAGGTTGAAATATTGTGTTCTCACTGCAACAGCAATAATCTTAAAAAGATATTCTCAACTCCAGCTGCCGTGAGTGTAGCCAATTACTCTTCATCAGGCCGAACATGCTGCGGCCGGACAGAACGCTGCTCTACTCCACCCTGTTCAACCACAGGAAGCTGCCGTAGGGACTAGCGGGAATAGAATTAAAATACCTAATTACTACTAAAGCTGGGAGAAAAAATCGTGGATGATAAACACTTGGAAATTACAGTGGCCAACCACAAGGAAGGAACAGACAAGACAACAATAGCCGTTAACTTGGCCTTAATCCTCGAAAAATACTACCCTCTTCAATTCCTAGACTGTGATGTTGACGCCGCCAACCTGTATCTCCTTCGCCCCCAGCTTGAAGAATCTTATCAATTTGCCGGTGGTGAGAAGGCCAAAGTATATTTTGGCAAATGTACTGGCTGTGGCGAATGCCTTAAAGCCTGCCGCTTTTCAGCTATTAAAGAAAGTAAACAGCCTGAGGAAAAATGAAAGGAGATTGAAATGGCTGACAAAAATATTGACGGTTTAAATCTAAGCAGAGAAAAGCCTGAATTTAAAACACCTCTTTTAGAAAGAGCCTGGGCCTACATGCCAAATGGAACACGGCAGATCGTCTCTTCTGTACCAATAATTCCGGCTATTGCGGCCAAAGCCAAATCAATTGCTGCCCATGCCCCTGATTTCATCCGCAGTGACCAGGGACAGGTAGTCGGCATCTTTCCCGAAAAGGAAATTTATTACGGTCCTTCCTCTGGTTTGGTGGAGTTGAGGGAATTGGTAGGTCAATTCTGGACTTATGCCTATCGACTCCACGGAAAACCAGGAATTCCTGAAGGCGGTTTACACCACCAAAATGTAGCCATTGTCTCAGGAGCAACAGAAGGTCTGTCAATAATCATGCGTATTTTCGCCCACCAGCAAAACGTAGGCCTCATGCCTCTTCACTGGAGTAATTATAAAGGCATAATTATGAATGCTGGCGGCAATCCAGTAGTCATAGATTTATTCGATCAAGATTACCATATTAACTTTGCAGATTTAGAAAACAAAATCCAAAAGAATAAAATCACCTCTCTTCTTATTAATTTTCCTAACAATCCTTCTGGTGATGTCCTAACTGAAGATGAACTAGCTAAGCTAGTTGACCTTGCCCGACGGCTAAATCTTATTATTCTCTCCGATGAAGTTTATAACTTTATCCGCTATAAAGGCCAACCCCAATCCATGCTTTCTTACGCACCCGAAAGAACTGTGGTCATAAGTTCTGCCTCTAAGGAATATTTAATCCCCGGAGCCAGAGTAGGCTATGTCATCGCCACTGATGAAACTTTTACTAATGTCTGGATGCCGAGATTAATCAGGTCATTCTCTTCCTCACCTAATGTTCTCGGCCAGCGCCTTTTAATTGATATTCTAAAAGAAGAAGTCAACGATTTTGTCAATGGCCGCTCCCCTCGATTTATCACCAAAGTTAAAAGCGAACTCAGACAGCGCTTGGAGCTTATAATTTCCATTCTTACTGAAAAAGGATTTACCTTGGCCGGCAGAGATAAAAATTTTCCTTCTGGAGCCATTAGTGTTCTGGCTAAACTTCCCGAGTACATAAAGGTTGATGATAAAGCTTTTATAGATAAAGCTTTAGAGCTGAAAAAGTTTAGCGCTGTGCCTGGATCTGTTTTCGGAGCTCCAAGATGCATCCGTTTTGGCTATGCCGGCATGACTCAAGAGACTATCAACAAGCTTTCCCAAAACCTTCAGGATGTACTTGATTTTTATAAAACATAAATTTTTCAAGATGTTTAACAAAAAAATGATAATCTGATTAATAATGAATTATCATTAAAAATTTAAAAAGGTATTTCCAGATGTTGATTGATAATAAAGCGAGAGAATTCTTAATAAAAAAATGTAGCCAAAGAATTAAAGGAAGATGTAGATATCAGACTTTACACTCGAAATATTGTTTTAAGTAACGAAAATCCAGAGAATGCCCAATCTAGCAAAGAACTAATGAAGGAAAAAGGTCTAATCTTTAGAAAATTTTGATTTAAGGAGATCCATCAATGTCCCTATTTGTTGATAGCGAAAAATGCACCGGCTGCGGCCTCTGTCTTCCTATCTGTCCTGTCGAAGCCATTTCAATTGCTCAAAATAAAGCCGTAATTGATAACGATAAATGTACGGAGTGCCTGAACTGTATGAATGAATGTCCAGTCAATGCAATTTATCAAATTCTTGATAAAAAAGTCCCAGTAATAAAAAAGAAAGAACCTCCTCCAACTTATACAAATCCAAATGTTTCCCAACCCGAACAACCGTTCTGGATTGAAAAACAACAAAAACAGCAGCCGGTTAAATCTGGAGATATATTTTTAAGCATAGTAAAAAGATTAGTTAATAATTTTTTAAGAAATGAGCCCTCATTTGGCAAAAAAAGAAGAGGAAGAGGACATGGCAGACATGGAAAAGGATGGGGAAGAAGAAGACATTAAAATTTTATAACCTCTATCTAATGAATACGTTAATCAAATTAATTTCAGCCTAATTAGATATTATATAAAGAACAAAAAAGGAGAGACTTTGGAAGAAAATTGAAAAGAGATCATAAGAATGATATTGAAAAAGATTGAACATCCTGAGACTGCTAAAACTTTATTCGAACTGGGAGTGATAAAAGACATAACAATTAAAAACAGAAAAGTTTCTCTGACGCTAAACCTCCCTCTAAAAGAAGTCCCTATAAAAAACTTTTTGATAGAAACAATAAAAAGAGCTTTAAAAGAAGAGGCACCAGATATAATTATCGAGATAAATCTGAAAGAGATGGGCCCCGAAGAAAAGCTTAAATTCATAAAAATGGCCCGGGAAGAGTGGGGAGGGCAGGAATGAAATCTGACCTCGAAAAATGGCTAAGAAAAGATGGGGAGGATTTTTTAAGGAGTATTGGACTTAGAAAAGGTCTGATTATATTAGATTTCGGTTGTGGAGAAGGACACTACACCATCCCCGCCGCCAAAGTCACAGGTGAAGAAGGAAAAGTATATGCTGAAGATAAAGACAAAGAAGCTCTAGAAGAATTGGTAAAGCTAATAAAAAAAGAGAAAATAAAAAATGTAAAAATTATAAACCGAGAATCAAAAATTCCTATTCATGAAGAATCTCTAGATTTCGTTTTATGCTATGACGTCATTCATTATTTAAAAGAGAGAAAAACAATTTACGATGAATTCCGAAGAGTATTAAAGCCAAAAGGAATTTTATCCCTTTATCCTAAACATCACAAAAATGACTATCCCCTCATGGAATTAGCTAATCTAGAATTAGAAGAAATCATTAAAGAAGTAGAAGAAGCCGGTTTTTCTTTGCATAATAAATTTTTCAAAAGGCTTCTTCACGATGACTACTACAATAACGGCTATATATTGAATTTTAGAAAGGATTAATCAACTATGGAAATATCAAAGTGGAAAAGAGAAATTATTTTGCAAAGAAAGCAAAAAGATATGTTTTTTGCTGAGCATTTTCAATCACCCATCCCTATCGAATACCGCCGCCAATTCAAAGGCCTCAATTATTTTTCCCCTAAGCCAGATTACTACTTTGAATTAGAACTTCATGAGCACCCTCAGAAACAAATGCTTAAGATTGAAGACACCCAAGGAAACGTGCGAAGTTTTATTCGCTGGGGCGAATTTAACTTCAAAATAGAAAATAAAGAATGTAAGCTTCAGGCTTATAAGAGCGAGGCTAGTGAAGAAGGGCTATTTATACCTTTCCGAGACGCTACAAGCGGCAAACAAACTTATGGAGCCGGAAGATATCTTGACTTAAGGCCAGAAGATCATCTGAAATCTGAAGGAAAATGGATAGTGGATTTTAATAAAGCTTATAATCCTTGGTGTGCTTATAATGACAATTATGCCTGCCCCTTTGTTCCTCCTGAAAACTGGCTTCAAGTAGAGATACTCGCTGGTGAAAAGAATTATTTTCTGGATAACCGATGACAACTAAAATAGCGATATCAAGTGGCAAGGGGGAAACCGGCAAAACTTTGGTAGCCACTAATCTGGCCAGTTTCTCCTTCTTGATATAACTTGGCTCATTTATCCAGTCTTCCGAATATTCCATGAGATAACAGGTTATTAACCGTTCCAATTAAACTTGCTTCCAAAGAAATTAAGATAATTTTGGCAGACAATCTAACTTGAATAAGGTACAATAACTAAAATTTATCACAGGAGGCAATGTGGCTTGGTCTCATAAGTTAGTTAAACTAAAAAGAAGAGAATTTCTAAAAAATTCCTTTCTGGGAATTATAGGATGGGGATGTACTTCCCAACCTGGATTTACTCAGAGCCATAAGGCGGACCCAAATCCAACTTTCAAAATCAAAGAATATCGACAGCTAGGAAGAACTGGCTTTCAAGTGTCCGATATTGCAGCCGGTGCCATCCAGGATGAAGGGGTTCTCCGAGCTGCTTTAGATGCTGGAGTAAACTATATCGATACCGCCGAAGAATATCCGGGCCATCATCGGAT